>Ga0129307_1000039_pt1 | contig 216464 bp, 218 predicted proteins | sample P1105metagenome_FD_94437 | JGI IMG/M metagenome (GOLD analysis project Ga0129307, IMG submission 94437) | Capybara group fecal microbial communities from Wisconsin, USA - P1105 metagenome | ecosystem: Host-associated > Mammals > Digestive system > Large intestine > Fecal | place: USA...
ATCTAGTTTATCTGTTCCATTTGAACATGTATTTCCATCACATGTAAATACGATTGGATATACTGGATCTTTATGATTAGCTAGTACGTATTTTCCCATATATAGTTCTGCACTTCTTATTATTCCTCTTACAGATTCTTTATATGTTTCTTTTCTAGCATTATCTATTAATCTTCCTATTGATACTGTAACTATTAATGATATTATGGCAAGTATTATTATTACAGCAAGTAATTCGATTAATGTGAATGCTTTTTTCTTTTTATTCTTTTTCATAAGCATCTCCTATTCTAATTTTATTATATAACAAAAGTTATATTTTATCAATTAAAAAAAGTATGTTAAACATACTATTTTTCTTCTAATTTTTTTAAGATTTTTTTAGTTACCTTAATTGTTTCATCTTTTAAATTAGCAGCTGCCTTTTCTAAAACTGGAGTACCTTTTTCTTTTGCGTATTTAGCTAAATCTTTTGCTTTATTTTCTAATAACTTAGCTTTTGTTTTAGCAATATCTAAAGCTTTTTCTTTGTCTAAGTCTTTTAATTCCGCTTTGATCTCTTCTATTTTAGTATTAACCGTTTCTTTAACATCTTCTAAATCAACATCTTTTAATTTGTTTTTGATATCTTCACATAAAGCGACGATTTTTGCTTGATATTCTTTTCCTTTCTCAGTTGTGAAAAGTGCGGTAATTGCTGCTCCAATTCCAGCGGCTGTTAAAAATTTTCCTAATCCTTTTTTACTCATCTTTTTTCTTCCCTTTCCTATCTATAACTTTACTAACTCCATCTACTACAAATGTAGATATTTTATTTGAAACACCATTTATTGTTGATGTAACATTATCTACTATTTCAAAAGTAGAATTAAGTTGGTTTGCCTTTTTATCAACGTTATCTAAAATTAAATTTATTTTTTTAGTAGCTTTTAGTACATTTAATAATACTATTATTCCAACTACAATAAGTATAATCAAAAATGTATATAATATTACTTTTAATAATAATTCTGCATCAATCATTACATATCCCCTTTTCCATACATATCATCAATTAGATTAAATAAATCACTATCTGAAATGTCTTCACTTTCTTTTTTTTCTTTTACACTTGGTTCATTTAATATTTCATCTTCTAAAGTTATTTCTTTTTTCTGGTGTTTTGGTTCTTCTTCTTTTAACATATCAATTGTATCTGCAGTAATCTCTAGTTCTTTTTCGATTTCTTTTAATTCTTCCTTTTTATTATTTTGAAACATTATAGAAGTTTTACCAAATAATGTACTTTCAAGTTCATCTTCTAAAGTACCATATGCTTTATTTCTAACATCATCAATTGTAATATCTTTATTCTCCTTAGGAATATTACCTTTATCAATAATGTCATCTTTGCGATAATTCTTATCCAATACTCCATATACAGGAGAAATTATTGGTGTTGGTTCAAATCTTTTCTTATCATCTTTTTTAAGTGTATTTGTATATGCAGGTTTAGAATAAGTAGGTTCATACACTGGTTCAAATGTCTCTTCTTTTTCGTATATTTCTTCTAGAGTTGGATTACTTTTCTTAATGTCATCAAAATCTACATCATCAAAAAATGGTGATAGCTTTTCTACTTCCTTTTCTTCAATTACATTTTCTTCCTCATAAGCTGCATGTCCCTTAGGCGCGGGAATTTCTACTTGAATAACTTCTTTTTTTACTGGTTCTTCTTCTACTTCGACTTCATCAGTAAATAAATCTTTAAGCTTATCAAACATTTTCATAAGTATCTCTCCTATTCTTCAACTATTTCATCTGGGGCTTTTAAGAAATTACCAGATGATCCATTAGATATAAACTCCTTATATTGTTCTTCTCTATTCAAAAAGTAATCTTCATCTAATGTTAATTTAATTATCTGATCATTATATTTTATTGATGATAATATATAAGCACCATTAGTAACTACTTCAGTAATATCTTTCTCGTCAACTAAAGTTTCAAGTGATGCATAATTATAATTAAATTTAATTAGATATTGATCATCTTTTTTTTCTATTTCCAAATAACCCTTTTTATCATTTATATCTATATTCTTTGAATAATACAAATTTTTATTTTCATCATATTCTATATCTTTTTTATTTATATAGGCAGGGGCATCTACATATAAATAGTAATATACTCCTTTTGAATATAATACATCATTAAGTCCTATTGTATCTATATATGTAACACCTCTTGGGATGTAATATTTATATCCTTTACCGACATGATTATATAATGAATTATTCTTATCTAAAATAACTCCAGTTATATTAGATATACTATCTGTATTTATTCTTACTACAGTACATCCTGTGAATAACAAACAAAATATAAGTAAGATAATTTTTTTCATAATTCACCTACCAATTAAATTATATCATTTTTACTATCTTTTTTATACTAAATTCAGCTTTTTTACTACTTATTTACATTTACTTTATATATAACATTCCCTTTAGCCACAAACTTTTTTTCATATTCAGTTTCTACTATATCAGTCTCATCTGCGTGCAAATCAAGTGAAATATCTTCTATCTTATAGCCATAATCTGTAAAACTTTTTATGGAATATTCGAATAATTTCCTATTATCTGTCTTCATTATTATAGCATTTCCATTTTTGAAAATACTATCATATCTTTTCAAAAAAGATTCATGTGTTAATCTTCTTTTCGCATGTTTTTTCTTTGGCCAAGGATCAGAAAAGTTTAAATAAAGAGTATCAATCTCTTTTTCAAAAACCTCATCTATAGCCTCTGCGTCATACCATATAACTTTTAAATTAGGTATATTTAAATCTTCTAATTTCTTAGTTGCTTTAACTAATACACTATCAAATTTTTCTAAACCTATAAAATTAATGTTTGTATATTTTAAAGCCATTCCAATAATGAAATCTCCTTTACCCATTCCAATTTCTAAATGAATAGGATTGTTGTTTTTAAATATAGTTTTAAAATTCCCTTTATATTTACTAGGTTCATCAATATAATATTTTGATTTTTTAATAGTTTTATCCGCATCTTTTATATGTTTTAATCTCATATTACCACCTAATTAATTATATCAAATTTATACAATTTAGTAAATTGTAACCCATTTTTTTAATTAGCATATAATTAATTAGAAAAGAGGATTAAAATGAAAGATAGAACATGTGATAATGGTATTCCAATGTACCAAATGCCTTACGTAGGTCCTATGATGCCTATGGGAATGTCTGGAATTCCAACGAATCAAAATTATGACTTAATAAGTCAAATCAAATCTTTAGAAAAAAGAGTAAGTAATTTAGAATCAATTATCAACAATGGATATAGTAATTCTAATTATCAAATGATGTAAAACATTTCTATGGAAATGTTTTTTTTATAAAAAAATAAAGACTAATGTCTTTATTTTATTAATTCACCTAATTTTTTAGCAGTTCTAACCATTTGAGTACTATAACCCATTTCATTATCATACCAAGCAACTACTTTAACTAGTTCATCATCTAAAGTATCAGTAAGCAATAAATCTACTAAAGCACCTACACTACTTCCAATTATATCACTAGAAACAATTGGATCATTTGTACATTTAATCGTTTCGTTTTGATTTTTTATAAATGCCTCATTAATTTCTTCTTTACTAACTTTTTTATTTAATTTTAATGTTAAATCGATCATTGAACCAGTAATAGTTGGAACACGAAGTGCGCCTCCTTTAAATTTACCAGATAATGATGGAATTACTTTACCTATAGCTTCTGCTGCTCCAGTAGATGTTGGAACTATATTAGCTGCAGCAGCTCTACCTCTTCTAGATAAATATCCTTTTTTATGGTTTAAATCTAATAATGATTGATCATTTGTATAAGCATGAACAGTAGTCATATAACCATAGCTAATACCAAATTCTTTTTCTAAAACATTTAATACTGGTGCCAAACAGTTAGTTGTACAACTTGCTGCAGAAATAACCTCTTCTGTGCCATCTAATGTATTTTCATTAACACCATATACGATAGTTTTAACATCTCCCTTAGCTGGGGCAGATATAATTACTTTCTTAGCTCCTGCATTTATATGAGCGTAGGCAGAATCTTTATCAGTAAATCTACCTGTACATTCAAATACTTCATCTATGCCAAGTTCTTTCCATGGTAAATTATTAGGATCAGTTTCTGCATATACCTTGATTTTTCTTTTACCTACTATTAAATAATCATCTTCAGATGTTATTTCATCTACTCTATAATTTCTATGAGCAGTATCATATTTAAGTAAATACGCTAAGTCAGCAGCATTTGTTAAATCATTGATTGCTACTACTTCAAAAGTAGGATCTTCTTCCATGATCCTAAATACTAATCTTCCTATTCTTCCAAAACCATTAATTGCAACTTTTATCATAAATTCCTCCTATATGTCGTAAAAACCTGAACCACCTATAAATTCTCTTATAACTGAATCACTAGGGATATCATCACTAGGGATTGGTAAAACATTTCTTAAAATATTTATTAACCTTATTGCTTCAGGATACATTTCATCTTCTTCATCTACTGAATATAAAAGTGGCTCTGCATATGTTTTTAATACACCAAGTTCATAAGTTAAAGCTGAATTAATAACATCATCAGCATCATTTTGATATGGATAAATCCATTTGAATTCTCCACTTCTTATACTTGACCACATACGTAAAGTATCAGCAGCACTTCTTCCTCTAGTTCTATTATCTCTTATTATTCTTCTTAATCTTCTTGTATCAGATGTATGTATTCTATTGTGATTATCTATATTTAATTGTGCGAATGGCGCAATAAATATTTTATATTTATTTTTTCTTGGTATTGAAGATGTTAATTGTTCATTCAAACAATGTAATCCTTCAATTACTAATATATCGTTTTCACCCATTTTAATATAATTCTTTTTATATTCTTTAACACCTTCCACAAAGTTAAATTCAGGAACTAATACCTTTTCACCTTTCAAAAGTTTAGTAAGATGGCTATTAAATAATCTTAAATCTATTGCTTTTATTGATTCAAAATCATAATTACCATCCGCATCTTTTGGTGTTTCATCTCTATCTAAGAAATAATCATCCGTAGATATAGTTATTGTATTAAATCCTCTTGCTTGTAAATATAAAGATAATTTTTTAGCTGATGTAGTTTTTCCTGATGAAGATGGTCCTGCAAGTAAAACCATTTTTATACTATCTTTTTTATTATATACATTTTCAGCAATATCCATAAGTAATTTTTCATATTTTATTTCTGACATTCTAATAACTTGTTTAACATTACCTTCTGATACAACTCTATTCAAATCAGCCGCATTACTAATACCAATTTGTCTTCCAAATTCTTCTGCATCAATAAACGCCTTAATGATTTTTGGAACGTTTTTATAAGGCAATACTTCATCTGGATGTTCTACACTTGGTGTAGATATTATAAATATATTTTTATTTACATACGTAAGTTTATAACTTGTAATATCTTTAGTTGAATGTGCTAACTTAGAAAAGAAATAATCATAATGATCATCTAATCTATATAATGTTACATAACTATTACTTATGTATTTTAATACATTTACTTTATCTACTACTTTTTTCTTTTTAAAATATTTAATCGCGTCACTTCTTCTTACATTAAGTGGTGTAAAAAATATATTTTCTTTTCTTATTTTATCCATTTCTTCTTTTATTTTTGATACCATTTCTTTAGTTAGATTAGCTGGTAGGTATTCACAACAAACACCATTATCAATTGAATTATTTATCTCAATATCTGCAGATTCACCATATAATCTTTTTATTGCAAGTACAAGCATCATGTATACAGAATTGGCATATACATCATTACCTAATAGTGAAGATCTATCGAAAAAATCCACCTCACACTTTTTACATATTTCATAGTTAAGTCCTACTATATCGTTATCTACCTTAGCTACTACAATTGGATAATTATAATATTTTTGAACATTAGATACAATTTCCATAATTGAAGTACCTTCAGCCACTTCAAATGTCTCTATACCTTTATAGTTTACTTTATACATACGTGCCATATTATCCCTCTATCCTCTATACTATATTTTACCAAAAATAAACTATTTTGTCACACTATTTATAGAATATTTGATAAACTATTGACTATCATATTACTAGGAGGAAATATGATACCAACAATAATTGAAAAAAGCAGTAATGGAGAACACATATATGATATATATTCAAGGCTTTTAAAAGACAGAATTATTATATTAAGTGGTGAAATAGATGACGATGTATCTAACAATATAGTCGCGATGCTTTTATATTTAGATTCTATAAATCATGACGATATATCTATTTATATTAATTCACCAGGTGGTGTTATTACTTCTGGAATGGCTATCTATGATACTATGAATTATATTAAAAGTGACGTCAAAACTATATGCATAGGTATGGCTGCTTCTATGGCAGCAATACTTCTATCCAGTGGAAAAAAAGGAAAAAGATATATTTTACCTAATAGTGAGGTCATGATTCATCAACCATTAGGTGGTGCATCTGGTCAAGCAACTGAAATTAAAATAGCCGCAGAAAGAATACTAAAATTAAAAGACAAATTAAACCATATACTTGCAGACAATACCAATAAAGCTATCGACATCGTTGAAAAAGATACAGAAAGAGATTATTTCCTATCAGCATCTGAAGCTTTAGAATATGGTATTATAGATAAAATACTAAAATAAAAACACCATTAGGTGTTTTTTTATTAATTAAAACTTGATTTTTTCATTAATATAGTCTACTAATTCGTCTACTTTAACTTTAACTTGTTCCATAGTATCTCTATCACGTACTGTTACCATATTATCATTTAATGTATCATCATCAACAGTTATACAAAAAGGTGTACCAATCGCATCTTGTCTTCTATATCTTTTACCAATTGAAGCAGTCTCATCATATGATACTGAAAATTCTTTAGCTAACATTCTATAAATTTCATTTGCTTTTTCACTATGAATTTTCTTAAGCAATGGGAATATAGCTACTTTATAAGGCGCTAAGAAAGGTTTTACTTTTAAAACTATTCTTTCATCATTTTCTAATTTTTCTTTAGTATAGCCTTCTGTTAATATAGCTAAGAAAAGTCTATCTACACCTACAGATGGTTCTACTACATATGGTGTATATTTTTCATTTGTTTCAGGATCTAAATATTTTAAATCCTTTCCTGAATGATTCATATGTACAGTAAGATCGTAGTCTGTACGATCAGCTATACCCCAAAGTTCTCCCCATCCCATTGGGAATAAATATTCAATATCAGTAGTAGCTTTACTATAGAAAGATAATTCTTCTTTAGAATGATCCCTATATCTTAGATTAGCGCCAGTAAGTCCTATTGTTTCCAAAAAATCTAAGCAATATTTTTTCCAGAACGCAAACCACTCTAAATCTGTATCTGGTTTACAGAAAAATTCAAGTTCCATTTGTTCAAATTCTCTTACTCTAAATATAAAGTTACCTGGAGTAATTTCGTTTCTAAAACTTTTACCAATTTGACCAATACCAAATGGTAATTTAGCACGCATACTTCTTTGTACATTCAAAAAGTTAACAAAAATACCTTGAGCTGTTTCTCCTCTTAAATATGCTTTGCTCTTAGAGTCTTCAGTAACACCAATATGTGTTTCAAATAACAAATTGAATTTTCTAATTGGTGTAAAATCACAAGCGCCACATTTTGGACAACAAACATTATTTTCTTTAATATAGTTTTCTAATTTTTCATTAGACCAACCATCACCAGTTTCTTTACCACCGGTAAATTCTTCAATTAATTTATCTGCTCTTTCTCTTGATTTACATTTCTTACAATCAATTAATGGATCTGCAAATGAAGCAACGTGACCAGATGCCACCCAAACTTCTGGATTCATGATAATTGCAGAATCAAGTCCATAATTTTTATAATCTGCACTTGCATTTTCTTGAATGAATTTTTTCCACCATGCATTTTTAATATTATTTTTTAATTCTCTTCCTAAAGTACCATAATCCCATGAATTAGCAAGTCCACCATAGATTTCACTTCCTTGGAAAACAAAACCATATTGCTTACAGTAATTTACTAATTCTTCCATTGTTACATTATTATTCTTATCCATATTATTTCCTCCTTAAAAAATAAAAAAATTCCTATAGTTGTAAGGGCCCTATGAGGACTGTTCCACCTTACTTATTCCGTAGGAATCACTCGTTATATATTGCTCTGGCTTTCCACACCGTCATCGCATTTATAAAAATATACAAGTATTTTAGAGTATTTTAGCTAAATAGTCAAGATTAATTTTCACTCTCGATATGAATTAACCCTTTAGATACTTCTTCTAAAGCTTTCCCGATTGCTTTTGAAGATTTATATTCAGATTCTTTCATTTGCAAATGTCCTGTTGCTTTAATCTCCTTTGCTCTTTTAGCAATTATATTAATTAACAAATATTTTGAGCCTACTTGTGCAGCTATTTTATCTATTGATGGATATATCATCTTATCTCCTCCTATTTTAAATATATACCATTTATTTAAAATTGGCAAGTGATTAGACACTTTTTGACAGTAACTTTTCTATCTCATCTATATTTTTTATATCACCATCATTTTTTAAAGTATATATAATTTTATTTATGCATATTTGATCTACACCATCTATATATGTTTTTTCATTAGTTACAGCATATCCTTTTATAGGTACATCTACTATATTTCTGATGATTTTAATATCTTCATCAAACATAAATGGACTTATTATTCTTTGATCACCATAATATAGATAATTATCCTTATTTATAAAATGGCCTTGTTGACTAAACAATTTAAAAAGTACAATGCCATTACTATAAATAAGTATATAGTCACTTTTAAGTTTAGTAGGTTTAATTATTTTTTTATAACCTTTTATTTTATTTAAAGAAATATATAATATATCATCATATGCTCTTGGTATATCTTTCTTTTTAAAAGTTTGAAAAATTCTTTTACCATATTTTTTGTATTCAATAATTATCTTTATAATCATAATTATCAAAAATATTAATAATATATAAACACCTATTGTCTTCATAAGTAGCCATAACAAATTTAAAATAGCACTCATTATATCATACATACTATCACCTATATTAATTTTATCACAAAAAAAGAAGTATTACACTTCTTTTGAATCGATATTAATTCTTACCCTTGGCATTTTATTAGTATATGCAGCAGCTTGTACTAATGTTCTGATTGCATTTGCACAAGAACCTGATTTACCAATAACTGAAGCCATATCATCATTTGATACTAATACTTCAATATTTATGCCTTCTTCATCTTTAAATAAGTTTACAGATACAGAATCTTTATCAGTAACTAAACTTTTAACTAAATATTCAGTTAATTTTGCTAAATCCATATTAAGCCTCTTTCTTTACTGTTTTCTTAGCTGTAGTTTTTTTAGCTGCAGTAGCTTTAGTTGCAGTAGCTTTTTTAGGAGCTGCTTTAACTTCTTTTACTTCTTTAGTTGATTTAGATTCATGAAATTTTTTCATAATTCCTTCTTTACTGAAGATTGCTCTTACAGTTTCAGTAGGAATAGCTCCAACGCTTAACCATTTTAAAGCAACTTCTTCATTTATTTTTACTTCAGCTGGTGTAGTAATTGGATTATATGTACCAACTGTTTCAATAAATCTACCATCTCTTGGACTTCTAGAGTCTGCTGCTACGATACGGTAGTATGGTCTTTTTTTAGCTCCCATTCTTTTTAATCTTAATTTAACTGCCATTATAATTCCTCCATTTCACGTATTAAATTATATCACATATAAAAAGTGGTGTCAACACTTTTTGGTTAACACCTTATAAATAGTCTTCTTTAATTTCCGAATCTATATTTTCATCATCAGTTAATATATCCCAAGGCTCTTCATCATCTTCTATCGCAATCTTTACTTTTTCATCACCCACTATTTCTACACCAAGTTCTTTTTCTATATCGAATGTAATTATACCATTATTAATATCCACTTTAGAGCAATTTGGTTGTTTTAAAACTCTTACAATAATATCAGTATCAGAACTTTGATTAGCCTTAACATTAAATAAATCACTATAACTAACTGTTTTATTAATTACAGTAGTTTTGGAATCATTATCATAACTATACCAAATATTTACGTCATAAGTTCCATCTACTCCCACTTCACTACCTTTAGGATATCCCTTAAACTTATGGTTTATTACCCAACAACCTAATATTGTTGACGGAATTATCTCTGGAGTTATTTCATATGTGTTTTTAAAATATTTCTTACCTTTACCTACTATAGCTTTGGTAACTATTTCTTTATAATGCATAAATTCACCTCTAATTTAATTTATGCGAAAATGTAAAAAAATGTACTGATATTAAGCAAAAAGTAGAAAAAACGTTTTTATATGATATAATTATATTAGGTGATAGTATGGGACTTAACTTTTTTAATAAAAAACAAGAAAACCGAGAGGTTGTTCAAAGACCAGTTAAGAATATCGATGTAGAAAGAAGAGTTATAACTAATAATGGTGAATATATTACTTATAGAATTAATGATATAAGTAAGCTTACCCAAGAAGATATAAGCAAGTTTAAACCAGACGATATGTTTGTCTATCGTGGTGAAGATAACCTTAATCATTATTTAAAATATGATGAATTTATAAAAAAGATAGGAATGCAACCACAAATAATGCAAAGTGTTCCTAAAGCAACTTCTTTATACGTCGGAAGTGGAGATATAAATACTTATGATATCATTATGAACGCATATAAAGAAACGGCAAAGAAATATTCCAAATTCTATAATGATAAATCAGGTGAAAAGGGAATTGCTAATATGGCAGAACATCTTAGATTATGTACTATAGGAGCGATTAATGGTAAATTCAATAGTTTTACAGGTGACAATGGTGCTAGAGAAAACTTAATCAATCTTAATAGTATTCTTAAAAGCCAAGGCAAAAGCCTAGCGCTAGAAATTGCTAAAACAATAAATGAATACATGAGAGCGCATGGTGAACAAATGAATATCGATTTTGAAAAAGCGATAAGTGAATTTGTAACTTTATTTTTAGCCAATAACTATGAAAACTATATAAATGGTATTGATATAGACGCCCAACAACGATAAAAGCTGCTTTAAGCAGCTTTTTTATTGTTTATATATGCATATACTTTCCCAGGTTCTAGCTTAGAAGAATATTGTCTATTCATCTCAGATACTGTTACAAACTTATAACCCTCTTTGATTAAATCTGGGATTATTTCATTTAATGCATTTAATGTAACTTCATTTGATTTTAATTTAATAATTGAACCAGGTCTAATATTACTTGAAATTTTATTTTTGATTTCATCTTCTGATGCATCACTTAGGTTAACACTAGAAAGAACAAGAGGCATATCAATATGTTCCTTAATTGTATTATTTAATAAATCATGTGGTGGTCTTACTATACGACTTGGAATTACACCTATTTCTTTTAATCTTTCACATGTATAAGAAATTTCAGATTTAACATCATAAATATCTTTTTGAATAAATGGAGTTTTATTGTATCCTTGAATACCTATTTCATTTCCATATGAAGCTAGTTTTCTTAATCTTTCAGCATTATTATCAATATTATTACCTAATATAAAGAAAGTAGCTCTTGATTTATTTCTATTTAATACTTCAACTAAACTATCTATATATTCTGGATCACCTTCATCAAATGTTAAAGATATTAATTTATTATCATATTCTATTACTGGAGTAGATTCTTCTTTAACAATTTTTTTAGGTTTTTCATATATAGGTGATACTGGTATACCATATTTAATTTTATTTTCTATAGTATCTGCTATTTTTGTTTTTAAAGTCCAAGTATCAAATGATAAAATTGGTTTATCAATTACTTTTATAATTTGCAAGTTCATACTATCACCTCAAAGACATTAGTATATAATACCAAAAAAAAATAGATATGTCAAAAATCTATTTTTTAAATCCCCTACTATATAATTTTTTATTTAAATATAATCTTGCTTTAACACTTTCGTTTAAATCTTTATCTATAATAGCAGTCTTATCAGCTAAGTCTCTTTGTACTCTACTCCAACTCAAATTCAATTCTTCTGCTATTTGAGCAATTGTATATCCACTTTCTAATAAATGTATTTCTTGCTTCAATATTTCTTGTCTTGGTCTACTTTCAATAGTAGTTTCCTTATGTCTTTTTATAGTCTCAAATACATCAACATATAATTTAGTAGAACATTTATACAATTTTTTTGTCATATAAACAGATATTGTCTTTTTACTTAATCCAAATACTTCTGAAGCCTGTTTATATGAATCATCATTTTTTACGATATATTCACCTATTCTAGTAACTAATAGATTATCTTCTTTTAAAAATTCATCTGGATTTTTTAAATAAGAAATTATGGCTGAATGTTCATACACTTTTTTGGCAATAGGCCCTTTAACTGTTTGTAAAACTTGTTTAACTAAAGAAACATCAATATCTAAATAACAAGCCAATTGTTCATAATCATATAAATTATTTAAGTATTCGTCTACGATGATATAATCCTTCATATACATTCACCCCAACGAATTCAATATTATACACTATTATTTATAAAAAAGAAATAGCTATTTAACTATTTCTCCATCCATACTCCAAGTTTTAACATCTGTAATTTTAACATTAACAATCTTACCTATATTAGATAAATCACCTGATACATTAACTAATTTCATAGTATCAGTATATCCCATCATTAATTCAGGATTTTTTTCGCTTAATCCTTCTATTAATACAGGTACTACTCTATCTAAATATTTATCATTTGCTTCTTTAGCATATTTATTGATAAGAACATTTAATCTTTGTAGTCTTTCTTCAGATACTTTTTTATCCACTTGTTCCATTTTAGCAGCAGGGGTTCCTTCTCTTGGTGAATATATAAATGTAAATGCAGAATCATATTTACATTTATTTACTACATCTAAAGTTTCTTCAAAATCACTTTCAGTCTCACCAGGAAAACCTACAATAATATCTGTAGTAACAGCTACCTCTGGCATAGCTTTTTTTATTTTATTATATAAATTTAGATATTCATCTTTCGTATATCTTCTACCCATTACTTTAAGTATTTCAGATGAACCTGATTGTAATGGTAAATGTATATAAGGCATAATATTTTCTCTTGAACTTATAACTTCTATCATATCGTCTGTAAAATCCCAAGGATGACTAGTTACAAATCTAATTCTTTCTATACCAGTATCAGACACTTTAGCAAGTAACTCCGCAAAACTAATATCTTCTATATCTTTTCCATATGCATTAACATTTTGCCCTAATAAAGTTACTTCTTTATATCCAGCATCTTTTAAGCATTTAACTTCATTAATTATTTCAAGCGATTTTCTACTTCTTTGTTTTCCTCTTGTATATGGAACTATACAATATGTACAAAATTTATCACAACCATATTGAATATCTACCCAAGCTTTAATATTAGAATCTCTTTTATATTTAACATTTTCAAATACGTTTCCTTCAATAGAATATACTCTTATATTTTGATTATCTATCTTATTAAGTAACATATCTGTAAGTTCATGAATATTATGTGTTCCAAATACTATATCTACATAAGGATGTTTAGTAGTAAGTTCATTAACTACTGATTCTTCTTGAGGCATGCATCCACATATACAAATAATCAAATCATTATTATTTGTCTCTTTCTCATGTTTACATCTACCTAAAAAACCATATAATTTATCATGCGCGTTTTCTCTAATCGCACATGTATTTAAAATAACTACATCAGCACCTTCAATAGTATCTGTTTTTGTCATACCAACTGATTCTAAAATATAAGCTATTTCTTCACTATCATGTACATTCATCTGACAACCATAAGTTTTTAAAAAATATTTTTTATTCTTATATAAATCAGATTTAACATCTTCTAAATAAATATGTTTAACTTCTTCTTTATTTCTTTTTTTTGCTTCATTCATATTTGGTAAGTTCATATAAATCACCTTTAATGATAATAACATACATGCTTTAATTTTTCAAGAAAAATTGGTATAATTTAATTGGTGATTATATGTATACCATTAGTAATAATAAAAATAATTTAATTGAAATAAATAAATCAAAATTTATAGGTTTTTTAATAAAAGTAGATAGTCTAGAAGATATTAAAACTAATCTGGATAAAATTAAAAAAGAATATAATGATGCGACTCATATATGTTATGCATATAAATTGGATGGTATGGAAAAAGCATTTGATGATGGTGAACCTTCTGGTACTGCAGGAAAACCTATTTTAGAACTTCTAAAGAAGAACGATTTAGATCATGTAATTAGTATTGTTGTAAGATATTTTGGTGGTATTAAATTAGGTGCGGGAGGACTTTTAAGAGCTTATGTAAATACAATAAATGAACTTATAAAAGATGAAAAGTTAAAAGAATTAGTAGAAGCATATAAAGTTAAATTTGAAATTTCTTATGATAAAGTTAACTTATTACCTAAAGAAAATATTAATATTTTATATAAAGAATTTGATATGAATATTATATATGAAGTAATAACTTCCAAAGAAAATATTGAACAATTAAAAAAACTATCTTCCAAATTTGAAATATTGAATAAAGTAAAAACGTCTTTTTAAGACGCTTTTATTTTTATTAATGGTTTATCACAAAAATCTGTTAAATCAACTTCACTTACCATCTCTCTTAATTTAATATCCAATTTTTGTTCAAACGAAAGGTATATTATAAAATTTTAAGATACTTTATCGAGAAAAAAACTAACAAATGTTAGTTTATTTTCTTTTTCATTTTTTGAATAATTAATTCTTCTACTGATGAACCATCATACATAGTACTAGCATCATAAATAGATTTTTTAAAATTAGGTATCATATCAATTGTATGCGGATTATCATCACGGCTTAATTTGGCCCCTCTTATATCTACTCCATCTAAATTCATAAAAGTTAAATTAATTCCAGTTAAGTCACAACCTTTTAAACTCTTTTTATATACTTCTTGTGGATATAAATTAATATTAGTGTCCTTCAAATCTAATCCTTCCATATCAACATTTTTAAAACTAATTACAGATAAGTCTATAAATCTAAGATATGGTTTTAAATAGTCAACAACCTCTTTATGATTCCCTTTTTCTATTAACACTTCATCTACTATAACTCTTTTAACCTTAATATTACCTAGTTCATTTTTTAAAGCATTAAGTTTATTTGCGTTTACTTGAAATACTTTTAAAAGTTCACCAAATTCTTGGACCTTTTCTTTTTTAAGTAATTCTTCTTGTTCTTTTAAAGACATCATTGAAATTGTACTTTTAGTCCTATAACCGTCTTGCATATTTTTCATAAACTCTTCAAATTCAGATAATGACATTATATTTATACCAGAATTAATTTTTAAATCAATCGTGTCATTTAATTTCCTAGAATGATAATCTGTAATTTCTATTTTTTTACCTTCGTACATTAAATATACATGATGACGTCCATATATTAAATGTTCGTCATTAGAAGTATCATCATATCCTATAAATTCGTATACACCAGTTTTTATATCATATAAATATTTACATTTATTTGAAGATTCACATAATATATAACCATTGTATATATATGTCGGCATATAATCCAATTTGAGATTAGATAATGTTTTAGATGAAGACGCAATAGCGTATTTTCCAAAATGAAGTTTTTTAGATGTACAATTTTTAGAAGAACCAGCTAGTATTTTTTTTATATTCTTTGTAGTTTTCTTACTTCTATCTTTTTTATATTCTAGATATTTTGAAAATAAATGCCCTTTAATTTTAGCAAAAGCATCTAATAGATCATTTTTATTTTCAAAGTCATTTTCAAATAAAAACTTACCTCTAAAATCAATCGCATTTAGCTTACCATGACTTTTTTCTACCATCCAAGTACAATCATCAAGAAAATGTATATCATTAACCCATTCATCAAACATTACTTTACCATTTGTAGAAATTAAGTTGTATTTACCAGCTCTATTTCTGATTTTGATAAAATTATCACTATCAAGAGCCCAATATTCAACAGGACAAGAAACATAAGAAAGCCATTCTGAAAACAACATATTTCCATTTCGATCAATAAAGTTGTATTCTTGCTCCCATATTTTATGATTACAACGGCGTACTAACGCGACATCAGTTGAAAAAAAAGTCACTTCATCAAACCATTCGTCTGATATAAGATCACCATGATAATTTATAAAATTATATTCATATGTATATGGGCTTGTTCGTTCTTCAACAACAGCGCGTCCATTCCTAAATTCATGAATACGGTAATAACCTTTTTTCGATAATTTATTATTATCCGGACCATAAACATACTCTAAACCACTTTGGCAACAAATCCAAATGCCGCTATCACATATTCCGTTTTCTTCATATTGTTTTTCTATTTGATATACATGATTATATGGTGTTAACCCTTTTTCTGCTTCAAATATTAGATCAAGTCTACTATCTAAATATTTTTTATAGTTTTCTTCCATTCTGTTCATAAGACCACCTGCATTTCTAAATATTCTAACATATTAAAAAATATATTAAAAGAAAAAACTAACAAATGTTAGTTTATTTTCCCGACATAGCATTTAATAATCTATTCATATGACCATCTGGATTAGTATATTGATTTGATGGAGATATAATACTACTAAATTCATATGTATATGTCTTAGCAACTCTAAATACAGCGTTTTTAGTACTATTATAGAATGTATTATTTTCTAAATTAGAATATACTGATTCTTTTCTTGAATTATTTATATAATACAAAAATCTATTAGTTTCTGAAAATACATTGTTCTTAATTTTAGTAACTTCACCAGTACCAGAGTTATTAGTTTCTAAGTTGGACATTTGATGGTATTGATATCCACCTCTATATGATACATATTCACCACTATGTAAAAGTTTACCAGATGGTGCGGTATACATAGTAGTAGTTGGAGCTGTAATATCCATCGCATAATTAATTATATTAGATGAATACTCAATATTTGAAAATGGTTTACTACTCCAAGAATCTCCCCATACTTCAATTCCCCAGAATGAATGCATACCAACATTTTTAGTAACTAATATATTCTTTTGCACAGCATCTTTTTTTGAACCTTGGTTTGTATAGCATGTATCAAAAATCCAATCAGCTATGTTATAAGCAACAGTTATATTATCTGCATTATCCCAAACTTGGACTGCATTACCATATCTAATACCGGCAGATGTTAATACAGAACCACCAATATCATGCACATAGTTATTTAGAATTTTAACATTTTTTGAATTAGTTATATTAATAGCGTGATTACCCGCGCCTTCTATTTCAATGCCTTTAAATACTACATTAGTAGCTCCAGATATTGCGACACCATGAGTAGATGGAGCATAAGCAATACTAAAGTTATTTGGATTATCTTTAGTATAAATATATAATTTTGATCGTTTAAAGTCTACTGACCACCCATCATTCGCATATCTTACTAATACATTAAGATCAATATCACTATCAGAAGAATATACATATCTATTCCAATTTATTTTACCATTTATAAGCAATTGTCCTAAATTACAGTTCGATTTATTTGTAGTACCATTAGATAATGATGCAATATCAGCTACCCAAATATTATCATAACCGCTTACTTTAGTGAATTTAACGTTTAATGGTTTATAGAAACTTATAGCAGCACGTTTACCTATTCCATATGTCGCATATAAACTATCTGAAGCAGGTTTTATACCGCCTGATAAATAAAATCTATCGCCAGCTTTAAGTAAATAATTAATATTAGGAGCTCCTGCATATTTAGCAAAGCTTTGCTTAGGATATAATGGACTTAAACCACTATTATTATCATTACCTGAAGTTGAGAAAAATAGTGTTAGTCTATCTCCAAGTTCATTAGAATTTAATGTATACGCACCATTTAAAGTTTGATTTGTAAAAAGTGCATTAGCTAAATTAGTATTAGATGTTTTTATCATATTAGTTAAAGTAGAAGCTTGAGTTATACTGCCACTTGGATTATATAAATTACCTTTCCAAGACGCAATTAAGGCATTAATATCTCCGTTGTATAAGTTAAGCTTATTAGTAGTTCCTAAAAATTTATACCATTGACCATTAGACATTGATTTTTCGCCAGATATCTTGTTAATACTTACCTTAAAGTATTTAGCGTTACTAGATGGTTTATATGTATCACCATCTTTAATAGTTAATGTTCTTATAAATCTATTGTTGCCATCAAATTCAAATATATTCATTGCGACATTATCAACAATATTTGCATGATATTCAGAAGCTCTAACCTTAATATCATATAAATATCTAAATCTTCTTCCGTTTTCTATAGGTGTACCATCAGTCTTACTATAGTCTCCTGACGCATAATGTTTTGCTAAAGAAAGTTCTTCATAAATAACATCTTTCACAGCAACATTTGGCTGTTTTGCCGGAGCAGGATTACTTTGAGCAGTTTGATTATTTGATTCACTACTCTGATTATTTGACTGATTACTTGTTTGATTATTTGATTCACTGCTTTGATTATTATTTGTAGTGTTTTGATTGTTATTTGAACTATTTGTAGTTTTCTTTTTAGGTTTAAATATATCTAATATACTCTTTTCTTCTTTTGCTCCCGTAGTTTCATAGACGCTATCATCATCAAATACCATTTTACTTTTGGTATAATCTTGATATACCAATGGTATAATTGCAACTATAATCACTATAATTACGATCCCAATATTACTATTACTTCTCATACTATCTCCTTATTTATATGGCTTACTCTATCATGTTATTTTTATAGTGTCAAATTAATATTTTCCATATCTTATATAATTATATCATGCTTTTAGATATTATAAACAAAAAAAGAACTTTAAAAGTTCTTTTATATACTAGATGGTGTCCCAGGAGAGATTCGAACTCCCGACCCACGCCTTAGAAGGGCGTTGCTCTATCCAGCTGAGCTACTGAGACATGTGCTTCATTGGAAACACATTAATTATATACTAATTTTAAAGATTATTCAATACTTTTTATAACACTTTTATAAAATTCTTTATCATCAACATAAAATACTAGATTAGAAACATCATAATTATCTTTAACTGATAATGATATAGTTTCAATAACTTCTTCTAATATATCGTTATCATCAAAGTTCATAATGCTGTTATTAAAGAAAAGTTTCATTGTATCATCTTCTATGGTAGAGTTTACAAGTTTAGTATTACTATTAATATAGCTCATAAGTGATTGCTCATACAAATTACTACTAACCATATCTTCTATAATTATTTTGATTTTATCTTTGGAATCATTTATATATTTAGTTACTGGTACATAATAATGATTATTATTATACTTAGCGACATAATACTCAACTACTTTCGTAATACCAGAAAGTGAAGTTATATTATATATTTTATTTATTCCAAAATCTCTATCAATAACTTTTGGAATATTAATATTAGATTTAGGTAATTTAGTTAAAGGTACTCCATCAATAGATATTTCAATAGAATCAATACTAGGTATTTCTGTTATTGTATATAAAATAGATTCTATCATAGGCATTTCTAAATATTCAGATATATCCAATAAATGAAAATTAAAATCTAATTTAGCTTTATTACCATCTATAATAACACCATTTAACAAAGTATCACTTGGTAATATTGATCTAAACCCATTGGGTATACTACTTTCTTTTTTACCATCTATTATCAATACGTCAATAAGTTCACTAATTAAATCATTTGTATTCTCTGATGTAACATATACACTTGCTCTACCAAGTAAATTATTATCATTAAGTAAATATACATATTCTTTTTTAAAATCATCTTTGATATCTAAAGATACATAAATATCATTATTATTTGGTATTAAATAAATTACAAAAATCGCGAATAATGCGGCTGTGGATATTAAAATACGTTTTAAAATATGTATTTTAAGCATATTACACCTCATAAAAATAATATGAAAAAAAGAGGCCTTTTATACCTCTTATAAAGATATCTCTTTCATTTTTAAAAGTTCAACTATTGCTCCTGCTCTACCCTTAACACCAAGTTTCTGCATCACATTAGATATATGATTTCTAACAGTTTTCTCACTTATATTAAGAGTTAAAGCTATATCTTTAGTACTATTATTAAGCGCTAATAAGTCAAAGACTTCCTTTTCTCTTTTTGTTAATATATGACTTTTCATATTCCCTCACTTTCCGGATGGGTGGCATTTCATATTATTTTATGAGGAAATATTTATTTTGTGAAGATATGTACCTATATTATTCAAATTTCACACTAATATACATTTTTTTATCATAACCATCTTGAATTAAACGCATAATGTTATTAGCTAAATTTATATCCTTATTATTAGATTTTACTAATACATTAATATTATTACCCTGAATATCAATGACAGATTTAAGACTATATGTATTCTTAATTTTTTCTTCTAAAGTTAATTCTTCAGATTTAATCTTATTTATATTTTTCATTTTTTCATAAGCCATACTCTTCTCATCGGAACTTTTTGATACATCTGTTAATATATTATTAAGTTCTTCTAATTCATCTAATGTCTTTTCTTCTTTTGAAACTCTCATAGCTACCATTGAAGATGTCTCATCCATCTCAGATATATTTGCAGTTGGTTCAGTATAACTTGTATTAAGTAATAAATCATCAGGCATTGTTATATAATATACACTCAAAACTAAAACTAAACTAAACAAGGTTAAAAACCAAATATTTTTCTTATTCATAATCTCACCTATTTAATTATATAAATATTAGGCTTAATTATTACTTAATCTTTATAATACTTTATTATAAATTCTGTTATATCATCACTACTATTGATAGATATTGTACCTCCATCTTTTTCAACTATACTTTTAGCCAAAGATAGACCTATACCAACACTTTCGCCATTTGAATTACTACCTTTATAAAATCTTTTGAACACGTTTTTTTGTTCTTCTAAAGGGATAGTACTACCAAAGTTTCTTATTGTTACTGAATTATATATCAAATTAGATGAACATTCTATTTCTACTATAGAATTATCTTTTGAATGTTCTAAAGCATTTTTAATTAAATTTGATATAGCCTCTACTTCCCAAATACTATCACATAATATCTTAGTTTTAACATCTCCTAATAGATTTATTTTGATATTTTTTAAATCAGCTAAAGTAGATACTTTATCAATACTTTGGTTAACTAAATCTTTTAAAGATATTTCTTTTTTAATAAATTCAATACTATTTACATCTAATTGTGACAATTTTAATAATGTAAGTACTAGTGCTTTTACGTTATATATTTCTTTTTTTATCTTTCTTACAAAGATTATCTTTTGTTTTTCATCAAGATTATTATCAAGTATATTATCAATATTAATCATGATAGATGTAAGTGGTGTTTTTAATTGATGTGATATATCTTCTAAACTTTTTTTAAGTAATTCTTTATCTTTTAAAGAATTATCCGCGATACTTCTAAGCATAATAGTTGTTTTATAAATCTCAGATTTTATTTTAGAAAGTTCATCTTCACTCATTGAATCTATTTTAATATCATATTCATGACTATTTATTTTATTAATAAGATTTAATATATCATTAAGTTCTTTCTTCCTTTTTATATTATCTATCAATATTGAAATTAAGATAGTAATTAAAGTTATTATTATTAATGATAATTCAATCATTAAAAACTTATTAAATACTTTTCTGTTTTCACTAATAATACTGATATTTGAAACATTATAATTATACTTATCTAAAAAATTAGAATCATTATCATTATTAAGCATATTTAAAATATCTTTATCGGATATTTTTAAATTATCATGTGCATAAGAAGCTATTTTAGATAATTTGTTGTTATAATTAATAATATATTTATTATATTCTAAATAATTGAAATAACTAAATAATGATATAGATACAATAGATATTAAAAATACTATTATAATTTTTTTATTTATCTTCTTCATATAACTTATACCCTAATCCTTTAACGTTTACTATAATATCACTATTTAATTTATCTTTAATTCTTTTAATATAAACTGTTAATGTATGATCATCAACATCATTTCCTGTAAGTTCCCATATCTTATCTAATATAGTATCTCTTTTTACTATTCCACCTTTATTCATTACTAAAAGATTTAGTATATTAAGTTCTAAAGCGGTTAATGGAATATCTTCTCCATTTTTAGATACTTTCATCTTTTCAATATCAAAGGAGATATCTTTAATTTTAATAACTTTAATATTTTCTTTTCTCATTAATATTTTTTTAATTCTAACTAATAGTTCCTTTGTAGAAAAAGGTTTAGTCATATAATCATCCGCACCTAATTCTAATCCTTTACAAATATCTAACTCGTCATCATTAGCTGTTAAAAATATCGTAGTAATTTTATTAGCTAAATATTCTTTATAGAAATCAAATCCATTACCATCTGGTAAGGTTACATCTAAAATAACAATATCAATATTATCTAATTTTTGTTTTGCTTCTTTAAGTGTAGATGCCATATCTATTTTATAGCCCGCTTCTTTAAGTGAAAAAGAAAGTCCATCTAATATTTCTTTATTATCATCGATAAGTAAAATCATAATATCACCACCTTAATTATAACATAAAAAGAGCATAAGCTCTTTATATATTTTCATTTCTAATTGTTTCAATTGTATTTTGTTTATTTATCTTCTTAATAGAATATCCCATTATTAATGATATCAACATAAATACAACTACTATCGAAATGATAATTCCTTTTATAGGTAAATGATAAATTAATATATCCTGATCAATTGCATTATAAACTATATATGATAAAGCAACTCCTATAATTATACCAAAGAATAATGATTTAAATCCCATAAATAGACTTTCTAATCTAATCATTCTATTGAATTCTTTATTAGTCATACCTACTGATTTTAACATTGCAAATTCTCTTTTTCTTAGTTCCATATTAGTAGTTATTGTATTAAAGATATTAGTAATACCAATAAGTGAAATAACAATAATAAATCCATATAAGAATATTGCAATTAAAGTATATAAATTATTAACCATTTTATAGTTTTGATCTACGTTTTGTATTTCGACTTCATAATCTTTGAATAATTTTTCAGCTAAATCTTGTAATTTATCTGCATTTTTTGTTTTAATATCAATAATATATGATTCAATATTATAATCAAATGAAGCGTCATCCATAAATAAATAATAATTTTTTGTTTGAGTTTCATATCCAAAAGGACGTGTAGAAGCAACATGACCAATTTCTAAAGTAACTTTCTTATTATCAACAATTCCTTCTATAACATCATTTTCATTATAAGTGAATACTTTATATACAATTTCTTTAGTTTTCTTAAGTTCGTCGTCATAAGTATAATCTCTTACATTATCTACTAAAATAGCTTTATCTTTCATATTTTCATATTTTAACCCTAATGATTTAACATATTCTTTATAAGTTGCATTATCAAGTAATATCATACGAACATCATAAACTTCTCTAGAAATATTTTCTTTTGCTTCTTTAGTCAATTTAGGATTTTCTATTAGAATACTACTACTTTTTGAAACACCATATTTTTCTACTGTGTCATCAGTCACTAACTCATTAATATAGTTATTAACAATATTATATTCTTGTTTATCATCAAATAAGTATACAGATAAATTATATTCAGTAGTTTTAAAATCTTCTTTAACACTTCTAAATACAAGATCCATAAAAGATGATAATGCGACAAAAATAAATACAGATACAATAATTGAAATAACAGTAGTTCTATATTTCTTTTTATTTCTCTTTAAATTCTTATAAGATATTTCACCACCTATACCAAATATCTTTTTAATGAATTTTGGTGATTTAATCTTTTTAGGATTTATTTTAATATTAGCTGAGTTTCTAATTGAATCAATTGGTGATACTTTAGATGCTTTTCTAGCAGATGAAAGTGCGGATAAGTATACAGTTATAATTCCTAGTACTATTGCGATAATTGTTGCTAACCAAGAAAATTCAAACGCTAAAGAAATTCCTAATATATCTTTAACAAATAAATTACTTATAATCATTAATATGAATGATGCTAAAAATCCTAATAATAAACCTAATGGAATACCAAACATACCTAGTATTGTTGCTTCAAAGAAAACGTTTTTCTTTATTTGTTTTTGTGTAGAACCGATACTTCTTAACATTCCATATTGTCTAATTTTTTCTGTAATAGAAATATCAAAACTATTTTTAATACAAAATACTGATGTGAATACTATAATTACACATATAACAATTGCGATAACATCTAAACCAGTTACCATGCCACTTCCCAAAGGATTAGTTTCTAATTCAACTAAATATTGGTTAGGCGTAAATCCATATTTAACGTTTTCCGTCAAAGCCATACATTTATCATAGTCTTCTTCTGATGCTACAGATTTATTCTCTTTACCATAACATCTATCAAATTCTTTACCATCAATACCTAGAATATTACCTGTAACTTCATAAAAATGTTTAACACCATCTTTATTATATAATGTATATATATCATATTTACCATCTACAATTGCCTCATCATATGTGATAAATGTATAACCTGGTGAAGAATAATCTTCAACATTGCTCGCAGGTCTTTCCATTATACCTACAACAGTATATTCATATTGTTTAATATTTACTAATTTTTCTCCTTCTTGATATGGATTTGATTGATTTAATATTTCTCCATCAATACTACGATCCCCTACATTAAGTTTAATTTTTTCACCCACATTAATAGTTAATCTACCATTTGTTTTTAAATGTCTAGGTACTAATATTTCATGATCATTAGTAGGCATATTTCCTTCTACTAAATTAATTGCTAACTCTTCTAAGGCTTTTTTGTTAAATGCCTTTATATATGCATATGGTTTATACTCATTTTTTGAGTCTATTTTTGTATATCCAATATTTCTAACTAAGTAAAAATCTTTTATAGCTTTATTATTACCTATTACAAGTAAATCCTCACTATCAACATCAAAATATGCCGCGTGGAAATTTCCCATTTGTTTTGCTTCATATTTAGCTAATGATTTAATACCACTTGTATATACTGATGCGACAGCAGTTATCAAAGCAACTGAAAGCATAATACCTATAATAGTAACAATAGTCCTTTTTTTATTTAGTTTTAAATTTTTTATTGTTAATCTATTTAGTAAATTCATATTTATACCCCACTAACAATTTTTCCATCTTCTATTTTAATTATTCTATCTGCTTCTTTAGCAATTTCCATATTATGTGTAATCATAATAATAGTTTGTTTTAACTCTTTATTTGATTTTTTTAGTAGTTCAACTATCTCATCACTAGATTTAGAATCTAAGTTCCCTGTTGGTTCATCTGCAAGTATAATAGTTGGATTAGTTATTAAAGCTCTTCCAATACTTGTTCTTTGTTGTTGGCCTCCTGAAAGTTCATTAGGTAAATGTTTTCTTCTACTAGAAAGTCCTAATAATTTCAACATTTCTTTTAATTTTTCAGAATCAACATCTCTTCCATCTAAAGAAAGTGGTAGGCATATATTTTCTTCTACATTTAATATTGGAATTAAATTATAGAATTGATATATTAAACCTACTTGTCTTCTTCTAAAAATTGCAAGCTTATCATCATTTAATTTATATATATCTTCCCCATCTACAAATACTTTACCTGATGTTGGTCTATCAACACCACCAAGTAAATGTAAAAGTGTAGATTTTCCAGATCCAGATGCACCTACAATAGCTACAAATTCACCCTTTTCAACAGTAAAACTAACGTTATCTAAAGCAACTACTTTATTATCACCTTTTCCATATACTTTAGACAAATTTTCAACTCTTAAAATTTCCATTTTAACACCTCTTTCATTTTCAGTATAACAATCAAAAGTTACTATAAAGTTACAATTTTAAAAATTTTTAAAAATTTAAAAAAGAATTACTTTTTTAGTAATTCTTTATCTTTAATTGCTTTATTTACTAATTCAATAAATTCATCTAAACTTACTGAAGTTTGTTCTTGTGAACCAAATAAACGATAATTAACTGAAATAGATTCTACTTCTTTATCACCTAATACTAAAGTTACTGGTATTTTCTTAACTTGAGCTTCTCTCATACGATAACCTACTTTTTCTTCTCTATCATCAAGCTCTGCTCTTATGTTAGCTTTAAGAAGTTTATCCAATACTTTCTTAGCGTATTCTAAGTGATGTTCATTAGATACTGGTAATATCTTAACTTGTACTGGCGCGATCCATAAAGGTAAGTTACCTTTAGTTTCTTCAAGTAAGAATGCCATAAATCTATCAATTGAACCTAATATAGCCCTATGGATTACTACTGGAGTTTTCTTAGTCCCATCTTCATCGATATATGAAAGTTCAAAATTCTTAGGTAATAAGAAATCTAATTGAACTGTTGGAATAGTAACAGCTGGTCCTACAGCAGGTTTTACTAATACATCTAATTTAGGGCCATAGAATGCAGCTTCATCTTTAGCTTCAAAGAAATCTAATTTCATATCTTTTAAAACTTTTCTTAAAGCGTTTTCTGCCTTATCCCACATCTCATCATCATCATAATATTTATTAGTTTTAGAATTCTTATCTCTTAAAGATAATCTAAATTGAAATTTAGATACATCAACATTAAAGTCACCATAAACTTCCATAATTAAATTAACGACACCTTTAAATTCTTCTTCAACTTGATCTGGTCTACAGAAGATATGTGAATCGTTTTGAGTCATTGCTCTAACTCTTTCTAAACCTTTACATGCACCAGCAGCTTCATACCTAAAGTCATTAGCTACTTCAGCTATTCTAAGTGGAAGATCACGATAAGAATGAATATCATTACCATATATTACCATATGATGTGGACAGTTCATTGGTCTTAAAACATAAATTTCTCCATCAACCTCCATTGCTGGGAACATATTTTCTTTATAATGATCCCAATGTCCAGATGTTTCATATAATTTCTTAGTTCCTACATCTGGTGTATGAACATGTTTATATCCATATGAAACTTCTTTATCAGTAATATAATTTTGTAAATTTCTCCATAATGTGTAACCATTAGGTAAATATAGAGGCATACCTTTACCAATTAAATCAGATATCATATAAATACCTAAATCTTTACCGATTTTTCTGTGATCTCTTTCTTTTGCTTCTTCTAATTCTTTTAGATGGGCTTCTAATTCTTCAGCAGTTTCGAAACATACACCATATATTCTTTGAAGCATCTTATTATTAGAATCACCCTTCCAGTAAGCTCCACTAAATTTTAATAATTTAAAATTCTTTAAAACTTTAACTGAATCAACATGTGGTCCCCTACAAAGATCTGTAAAATCTCCTTGAGTATAACAAGAAATTACAGTACTATCTTCATCCATTCTAGAAATTAAATCTATTTTATAAGGATCATCTTTAAACTTTTCTAATGCCTCTTCTTTAGAAATTTCTTCTCTATAAATTCTTTTACCATCTTTAGCTATTTTCTTCATTTCTTTTTCAATAGCTTCGATATCAGAATCAGTAAGAACCTTATCTCCTAAATCAATATCGTAGTAAAAACCTTCTTCAATAACAGGTCCTACCCAGAATTTAGCATCTGGATATAAATGTTTAACAGCTTGTGCCATTAAATGAGCACAGCTATGATTCATAACACTTAATTTTTCATTTTCTTTTATATTTATCATATTATCCCTCTTTCATTTTTGTTTTTCTATAAACTCTAGGTGACGCTTTTAGAACGTCAATCGTTTCACTATGTAATGAAAATTCAATTATCTTAGATGTTATATTGGAATCTACACCATTTAATAAAAAGTGTATCCTCATCCCTTTATTACCGGTGAGTTCAGCTACTCTTGCTAATGCATCTTTAAGCACAAGTGAATTATATTTATACCAATCACTTAACGTACCATAAGATAATACTGAATCTAATCCACATGAAAGTATAGTTTCTGCATTATAAGTATTAAGTATATTAACTAGAATCCAATCAGTAAGTACACAATTAAATGTAAAGTCATCAGTTACTTCTTTTAAAATTCTGTTAATCTTTTTTATGTCTACTAAAATATCTGAAAAACCATAATTATCATCTAGATAGCCAAGCGCACGGGAATAATTCCTTTTATTTAGCTGATACATAATAAAATCATGAGAACTACTTGTTAAATCTCTTTTCACACTTTCTACTTTCATAAAATCCCCCCCAAAAAAAGGATGGTATTAAGGAGTCCTGAGACTATACCATCCTTTTGTTTCACTTAATTTAAATAACGGCTGGGCCGGGCTAACTTTTAATAGCCACTCAAAGGTAGTAATTATTAAACTTATTTATTAGTTTGCACCAACCACTAACTCTCTTTAAAATAACTTTTAATAATCGTGTCCTTTTTCATCGATTTCTATTAGTATTTTATACATATTTTATTTTTTTGTCAATATCTACTATTTCCTTAAATTTTTACTTACTAAAGTTTTATCATCTGTTAATTGTCTAACTCTTTCAATTATACGTTTAGCTTTAACACTATCAACTTTACCTTTAGTAACACTAAAATGTTCTTCTAACTCTTCTAAAGTTAAATTAGAAGTAAAGAATGTCTTTAAATGATTTTCCATACGATATTGTACTAATGGACAGAATATATCATCTCTTGACCATTCTGTTACAGATTCAGCACCTATATCATCTATCAATAACAATGGAACTTTTTTAACATAATCAAATTTATCTTTAAAATCACTTTCAAATGATGATTTTAATTCTTGCAAAAACTCTGGCCAAAATACCACTGCACTTTTATATCCTAATTTTGCAAGTTCATTAAATGTCGCACTTACTAAATATGTTTTTCCACATCCAAAACTACCATTTAGATAAAGACCTTTCATTTCTTTTTTCTTTTGATAATCTTTTATAAATTTATATAAATATTCAATTACATCTAATCTTTTTTTATCATTCATATAAACATCTTCCATGCATGCATTTTTAATATCTTCTGGAATATGTGAAAAATAGATGTTCTTTTGATGTTTTCTTTTTTCTTCTAAATCAAGATTATATTTACATATTTTATATTCAAATGTTAATTTATTATCTTCTACTTTAGGAATATAACAATGACCTAATACTTTATTTTTACATTCAAATATACCCTTACATTTAGAACAATTAGAATACTCTTTAGCAGATTTTTCTAATATAGAAGTATATTTAATTAAAAACTTTCTTGCTACTTTTAAATCGGTAACTAACTTTTTAAAATCTTCATCCTCTAATGCTTTATCATATTCTAAATCTAGATTGGCATTAATATTTTTAAAACCATTATCACTTAATTCATCTAATACTTTTTTCATAATATCTACTCCATATTCTTAAGTCTTTCACGGAATGCTTTTTCTTCTTCTGCACTTACTTCTTCAATATCTAATTCTTGATTAATCCATGAAGGTTCACTAGTCTTTTTATAAGAAGATTTTTTAGTCTTTTCACTTTTAGCCTTTTCCATCGCATCTGGAACTGTTTCTATTTTATTTCTTTTCCATTCCAATGCTTTACTTTCAATAAATGATTTTACTAATTTATTTTCACTAGTTTTCAAAACATAGTCTAAAAGAACATTAGTAACACCTGGTGAAAGTCCTATATCAATAAGCAACATTTTAAGTATATCTGTTTCTTCCTTTGATAATTCACAGCCATTTTTACTAGCTAAAAAGTCATATGGTGATTCAGTCTCAAAACGATATATCATCTTGTTTTTAGAAGATGTATTTGTAAGTTTAGTCTTTAAATATTCTGGTTGATTTTTATATATTAAAGCTACTCTACTATTATTGGTTTCAAAACGATATAATCTTCTTGCATTTTCTTTTAATAAATTTATATCTATTTTATGAGTGTCGTCAATAGAATTTTCAATTACGTTTTTCATTTTTTCATCATCATAATTGTATACTAACGCGAGTTTATATATTAAATCTTTTATATGCTTAGTAACTGATCTTATATTAAGCATTTGGCTAGGTATTAAACTCAATATATTATCTAAATCTATTGTAGGTTCAATAGCAACTCCAAGTCTATTTTCCTTCTTTAAAAGTTCAACTGAATCTACATCACAAATATTTATTGTTTTAAATATATCACCAAAAGATGATGTAATATTCTTATATTTTGATAAATCAATATTAGGAACTTTAAAATATTCTATAAGACGCCTATATTCTTTCATTCCTAAGGCATCTCTTAATAATGTAGCCATTATAGAATCTTTGAAAAAATCTATTGCTTTTAATGGTGAATATATTTCATATACATAACTATTTATATCATCTTCAGTAGCAACGTATGTTTTAACAAGTCCTATTGCTTCTAAAGCTTTTCTTGCTTCTGTTATCTTATCTAGATTTAATTGGGTAGCTTTCATAAGCATATGATGCGTTGAAGAGATAGATACTACTTCTTTTCTTTCTAAAAAAGATAATAAAGAAAAATAAAGACTAATCGCGGTTGAACCAATAATTGGTTGATAAAGCATAAAAAGTATGCTTCTGTCTTCATCATACAAAATAGTTTTATTAATGACTGTAAATGTATCTGCAGGCATAACTATAATATCCATACGCTTCACCTTATTTCCAATTCCATTATAACATATTTAATATAATAAAATAAAGGAAAAAGAAAAGTTTTTAAATGGATACTTTTCTATTATCTAATCTTAATTTATCAGCAATGGTAACTAAAAATTCTGAATTTGTCGGTTTTGACCTATCAAAATCTACACTTTGACCAAATAAATCTTCAGTCATTTTCCAATCCGATCTAGTCCAACCAACTTCTATTGCATGACGCATAGCGCGTTCTACTCTAGATGTGGTTGTATTATATCTTTTTGCAAGTTCTGGGTATAACTTTTTTGTTATCGCGCCTACCATATTATAATCATAATATAAAATTGTAATACCTTCCCTTATATACGAATATCCTTTAATATGAGAAGGAATACCAAGTTCATGCAACATCTTAGTTATAGTATTTTGTAGATTAGTATCAATAAAATTACTAACCTTATTTAAATCAGGTGTACTCATCTCACTTAAAAGTAGTATTCTTTTTTCTAAATCTTTAAGATCATATGGCTTTGATATAAAATAAGAAGCCCCTAGTCTACTTACCATATTAATTATACTTTCCGCGTCATACCCTGTTTGTACTATAACCTTTTTATTAATGCCTTTTTCCTTCATAAACTCAAGAACATTAATTCCATCTTTTTTAGGCATAATTATATCTAATAGGATTATATCTATATCATCATGATTATTAAGTATATCAATTGCTTCTTCTCCATCATATGCAGTATAAGTAACGCATATATCTTTATTAAAATACTCCTTTAAAACATCAACAAACATCACATTATCATCTACTACAAGCATTTTAATTTTATCCATAATTTTCTCCCTCTATTTTAATTATAGTATCACTCTTTTGATTAATCTAGAATGAAAAAAATCTTCTTTTGTCGTTTATCTATGATATGTGTCGATTTTTAGTACAAACAAAAGAAGTAACTTATTTACTTCTTGATTTAAAATTCAAAACCATACCACCTAATATCATACCTAAATAATATGTTAAAAATCTCCAAACTAACATAAGTGAGCCTAATACTCCACCACTCATGAAGTTTTTATATAAATTTGTGAAGGCATATTCAAGTCCACCAGTACCACCAGGAACTGGAACGAACATACCTATCATAAGTACATAAGATGTAGTCATAATAACTTTATGTACTTCTATATTAATACCCATACCAATAGCTATAGTATAAGTAACCATTATGTAACAAAACATCGCTATAATATTATATATTGAACATAAAATAAAATCATTTTTATTTTTTCTTATCAATTTTGATCCTTCATTTAATGTATCAATATAGTCATTCCACTTTTCAATTACTTGTTTTCTATCTTTAACAATATGCATTTTATTTAATATTTTAATAACTATTTTGGCAATCCATTTATTAAATTTTTTATTGAACATAATAAGTAATAAGAATGCCATAAATATAACACATATAAAATATCCAAATATGCATAAATTTCTTATCGTAATAGATTCAGGATATAATTTTAAAAATTGATTAGCTATTATTGATATTGTCATAAAAAAGAATAATGATACTTGATGTAGGAAAGATGATATTACCATTACATTAGCACTGTTGATAACTCTTACACCATCTTTTTTAAGTGATAACACTTGAAATGGACCTCCACCAGACGAAAAAGGTGTTACTCCATTGAAAAACATTGTTTCAAGTTGCAATCTATATGCTTTTTTAAACGTATAATCTTTTTTATAATATCTAACATAATTTGCAGTTATTAAAGCTTTAAATCCCCAATATAACATCATAAGTAAAATTGAGAATAATATCCATATAGGTTTCATATTAAGGATATTTAACATAACATCATCAAAGTTTTCTCTTAATGTATAATATAAAACCAACGCGGTTAAAGCAAATAACAAAATAAAATTAAACTTCTTATTTTTCATCTATAACATCAATACCTGGCATTTCATTACCAGCAAGCATCTCAAGGGATGCCCCACCTCCTGTTGAAATTAATGTATATGAATCCTTATATCCTAAACTTAATGTTGCACTTGCGGTATCACCACCACAAATAATTACTTTTTCTGTATTTAGTAAAGATTTAAATATGTTTTTAGTACCAATACTATACTTATCTACTTCAAACATACCCATTGTTCCATTTACTATTGCCATCTTTGTTTTGCATATATATTCATTAAATAATTTTGATGTAGCGTCACCTATATCATAGATAACATCAGAAGGATTAACTTCTTCTACTTTTTTTAAAGTGGCATTATTACCATGTTCATCCCCTACTACAACATCAATCGGTAATATAATTTTATCACTATATTTTTTTAACAAATTAGAAGCATAATCTAGATGTTCATAATCTACAATTGATTTTCCCACTTCTATATTTTTTGCTTTTAAAAATGTATTTGCCATTGCTCCACCAATTATTAGGTAATCTACTTTATCAATCAGATTATCAATAACTCCTATTTTATCTTTTACCTTAGCACCACCAAGTACTAAGATATTAGGATGCATTGGGTTTTCTAAAACACCACTTAAACATTCAACTTCTTCTTTTATTAAAAATCCAATTCCATTTGGTAAATATGAAGCAATACCATAATTAGAAGCATGAGCCCTATGAGCAACTGCAAATGCATCATCTATAAATATATCGCCTAAAGAAGCCCAGTATTTAGCAAGTGAAGAATCATTTTTACTTTCTCTTTCACCAACTAAATCTTCAAATCTTGTATTTTCTAGAAGTATAATATCTCCATCTTCCATATTATTAATAGCTTCTTCTACTTCTTCTCCTTCACACTTATCAATAAATAATACTTTTTTAAATAATAATTCACTTAATCTAATTGCTACTACTTGTAAACTATTAGTTTGTAAATCTTTTTCTTCTTTAATTCTTCCCATATGTGATAAAAGTATTACTTTTGCTTTATTATCAGATGCATATTTAATTGTCTTTAAAGACTTTTGAATACGATTATCGTCTTCGATTACACCATCTTTTACTGGAACATTAAAATCAACCCTAATAATTACTCTTTTAGATTTTAAATCATAATCTTCAATACTCTTTTTAGTGATCATAATATCTTACCTTTCAAATACTACTCTTTCATTATAGCATATTATAAATGTTTTTTTAAAGCATTATCTATTATATCTTGTAAATAAAGTGTTTAAAAAAAGGACCGAAGTCCTTAAATTAACGCAGCTACAATTAATACGATTAATAATAATATTACTAATGCGCATAATAAATATTTCCACATTTTCTTTAACCATTCAGTATAAGAAATATCAAAATATTTTAAACCAGCTACTAAAACTATACTTGTTGGTAATACCATCATAGCAAGACCATATATACCAGTTACTAATACACCTAATACTGGATAATATGCAGCTTCATATCCTGCAAAGAATGCTGTACAGTTTGTTAGCATATAGTAAAAATCATTATAGAAAATTGAACCACTTAAACTTATTAATGAAGCAATTGGTAAATTAAATGTAGATTTAACTGTTCCTAATGCATTAACAATAGTTGCATACATATTAGAACTACTTAATAACATTACTGTAAAAATAATATTACAAATTGTCGCATATAATGCAATTGGAAGCATTTCCTTAAATCCTTCTTTAACACCATCAGCTAAATCTTTTAATTTAATATTATATAGCCATGCAATTACAAAAGTGAATATTACTATAGCAATAGCAAATTCATAATTACCCCAATAACCTAATGCAGTAATACCATTTAAAAGTCTTGATAACCAAGTGATACCTTGAACTTTAGCATCTAAGTTATTAAATACTTCAATACCAAATCCATAATACCAATTATACATTCCAACTAATGCTAGTAAAACGAATAATACTGATACTATTACTAATGGTAATTTCTTTTTGTTATTTTTACTGTCTACTACTAAGAATGGAATATTTTCTTCTTTCTTAGTTTGAACTTTTGTTTTCTTAGCTATAAAGAAAACATATAAACCAGTTAAAATAACAAATAAGATTATTCTAGTAATTATTTCATCAAACATTTTTAAATTAAATACGTTGATAATGTATCCAGCACCACTAAATCCAAATACAGATGCTACCTCACCTATTAATAATGCACCAATAGTCGCAAGTAATGCACTCATCTTATCATATCCTGAAAGTAGTAATATTGCTGCTACAAAAGGAACTAATAAGAATGCAAATGTAGAAAGTCCAGTAAGTGAACCTATAAGTGCAAATAATATACTAGTTAATATTATTAATAGTTTTTCTTTACCTTTCCATTTTTTTGCTATTCCTTTTAAAATATTATCATATACTCCAGTTTTATTAAGTACGCCATATAATATACCTATACTTAAAAATACAATCGTATATTGAATAAATGTTTGAAAAGTCATAACAGGTATTCTAAATAAATTGATTAATCCAACAGGCGCTACTCCAGAATTTGAAAATTGTCCATTTGAATAAACACCAGCTGGTACAAACCATGATAAAACTACGATAGCTACATACATAATTAATAATGATTTTAACAAACTATTCTTCTTCATATTTTCTAACCTCCATATAAATTATACCACTTTTGATATATAAAATGGAATAGTTTTATTAAATTTGGTATAATTAATTAGGTGATTTTATGGCATTTATAAATAGTGATTCAAATAAAAGATATTATACATTAGACTATTTTTATAAGCATAAATTTAATTCTAAAGTATTTAAAGTTAGTCTAAATGGTAATTTTACTTGTCCCAATATTGATGGTACTAAAGGTATTGGTGGATGTATATATTGCTCACATGGTTCTTCGGATTTTGGAGGTAATCCTAAAGACGACTTACCTACTCAATTTGAAAAAGTTAAAAATGTAATAAGTATGAAATGGCCAAATAGTAAGTACATTGCTTATTTCCAAGCAAATACTAATACATACGCAGAAGTGCCAGTTTTAAAAGAAAAATATGAATCTGTTTTAAAGTTACCTAATGTAGTTGGTATTAATATTGCTACTAGAGCAGATGCTATATCAAATGAGTGTCTAGACTATCTAGAAGATTTATCAAAAAAAACATATTTAACAGTTGAACTAGGTCTTCAAACAATCCATGAAGAAACTTCTAAGTTAATTAATAGATGTCATACTCTAAAAGAATTCCACGATATGGTATTAGAACTTAGAAAAAGGAATATCAACGTAGTTGTTCATATAATAAATGGGCTTCCTTATGAGACTAAAGAAATGATGATTGAAACTGTAAAATATTTAAATAAGTTAGATATTCAAGGTATTAAAATACATATGTTAAGTATAGTTAAAAATACTGCATTAGAAAAATTATATAAAGAAAAACCTTTTCATATTTTAACTAAAGATGAATATATTGATATAGTAACTGAACAATTAGAATATTTAAATGAAAATATAGTCATAAATAGAATTACAGGAGATCCTAATAAAGAAGATTTAATTGAACCAAATTGGTTAACTAAAAAATTTGTGGTATTAAATGATATTGATAAATTAATGAAAAAGAAAGATATATATCAAGGAGACAAAAAAGAGTGCTAAGCACTCTTTTCTATTGAAAAGCGAACAAATTTTTGATACAATTATTCTAGGAGTGAAAAACTGTTAGGTACTGCCTGCTTTCATGCTACCACCAGTAGCCATGTAAAGGAGGCTTGATGCTATGAAGAAAGAAAATGTATTTCTAAAATTAGTTATCATATTGCTTTTAATATTGGTAATATTAATCGAAATAAAAAGTGCCTAATCATTTCATAAACGATTAGACACACTCTAGTCAAGGCAGTTACCTAACATAAGGAAGTTGAGTAACTCCTAAATTATTTTATGCACATAATGCATCTATATACATTATATACTATATTGTTTTTTTTTGCAATAAAGAGTGCTAAGCACTCTTTTTAACAAACCATTTTTTCTCAATATCTGCACTAGAAGATGAAGGCTCTGGATTAGGCATATCAAATTTAATTAATGTAGGAACTTTAAATCCTAAACCAAATGACATACATGTACCAGGTTGTAATATTTTTATTTTTCTTATAATATCTTCAGTAATATTCGGAACCATCTCTTCAATATAAGAAATATCATTAGGATGCATCATCTTAAATATTAAGAAATTATTACATTGTGATAAAGCTGTTTCAGAAAGTTCAGAAGGTCTTTGTGAAATAAGTCCTAATAATACTCCATACTTTCTTCCTTCTTTAGTAATACGTTCAAATATATTGTATCCAAGTAAGAAATTATCATTATCATTTTGAACATATCTATGTGCTTCTTCAAGTATTATATGAAATGGAAGTGACGCTCTATCATCCATTTGTTTTGCATAATCGAAAAACATTTTTGAATATATCTTAGTTATTGTTTTAGCAAGTCTATCATCAATATAGTTAATATTGAAATTAATTATCTGAGCTTTTCTACCATTAGTTGCAGTTAATAAGTTCCTAATATATTGTTCTCTAGTAATATATTCAGGTACTTCAAAATATTTAGATGCAGTACTATTAAGTAATGAATGTAATCTTACTTTTAATATATTAGATTCATCAAACACTTTACCACTATTTAATATACCTTCAGATATTAAAGCAAAATCCATCGCGTCTGCCAAGTCTTTTAAAGTATATGGGAAACTACCATCAGGTAATGTAAGTTCAATGGTATCATCTAAAAAAGTATTCATGAAATTCATAAGTAATTCCATTTCTCTTATCTTACCAGTCGCATCTACAATTAAACATTGTTTCAAACTTCTTGTATAACCAGGTTGGAATATTTGAGTTTCAAGATTTAGTTCTTTAGTATTATAGTAAGATAATATTGATACTACTTGATCTCTTATTTGAGCTGATGATTTACCACTTGTTAATATATCTAATATAGCACGTGCGATAATATCATTTTTACTTTTAATAACTTCACTTTCTTCTCTACCAAAAACTGATACGATTTTTAATGCTTTTTCTACTATTGGTAATTGGTTATGAGATTCTACACCAAGTAATAAAGCTAAATCGTCAACACCTAATAACCAAAGTGGTATCTTAATTATTTCAGTATCACTAAACTTAGTATTAGTTGTATATGACTTAAAATTAATTTCTGGTCTATCATCGTTTAATTTAGCAAATGCTTGATGATATTCACCATATGCATCAAATATTAATATAGTAGATTTATATGGTATCATCTCAGTTTTACTAAATAAGTTTTGAAATATTCTTGATACTGAACATGATTTACCAGAACCAGTAGATCCAAATATCGCGAAGTGATTAGCAAAAAAACTATTTATTGGAACATTAACATTAACGTTTTCATAAACTGGACTTTTACCTAAATATAAGTATTTTGATTCATCACTATCATCACATGATATAATCATAGGAACTTTATCGTCTGGTACTAATCTTACTTTAGAAGACATTAAAGGTTTTCTAATAACTCCACTTACAAACTTATTATTTATTATTTCACCAACTAAATTAATATATAAAGTTTGATCTACGATATTATCAATCTCACCTATACAAATATTTTTTTCACTTTCAACACTTACGTACATGTTAATTAGATCAGGTATTTCACCTTCTAATTCATATACTAATATATTTCCTTCAATCCCTTTAATCTTTCCTTGCATATTTCCTCCTATATTAAACTCTTTCTTGTGTAAACATTAATACCTTTTATAGTATGTAAAGTAATATGTTCATCTTTAGTAAACTTTACAAAACCAACTCCAGATATTACTACGTCTTCACCAGATTTAATATCTATTTCATGTGTATCCATATCAACCTTAATATCTTTATATACTCTATCTACTTTAAGTCTATTAGATACATATATAACAATGTTATTATTAGCTAAATCAAGTTTAAATAAATCTTCTACTAATATACTTTGTTTTTTATTAATTTGATATCCTATTGGATTAATAGCTTTATTTGGTATAATCTTTTTTAATTCCTTAATATCTTTTAAATAATAAATACTTCCATTATCTAAAATACCAGGAGTATCTATTAAGATAAGATCATCATTTACAGGTACTAATACATTATCTATTGTAGTATTAGGAAGTATTGATGTCGTTATCTCATTTGAATACTTAGAATAATTATAAATAATTTTATTAATCATTGTTGATTTACCCGCGTTTGTATAACCAAGTACATAAACATTTTTTGATTTTTTATGATTATTTATTGTTTCTATTAAATAATCAAAATTATAGTTTTTAAAACTACTTATTATTACTTTATCAACAATATTTAATTTAACACCGTCCAAATAATTTAGAAGTTTTTCTTCATATAATGATTTAGGTAATAAATCTCTTTTAGTAAGTACAAGTATTACATCATTATCTATATATTTTTCAAATTCACTATTATTTGGATTAAAATTAAATAAGTCTATAACTAATACAACTAAATCTTTTGTCTTTGATATTTCTTTTAACATGTTCTCAAATTCTTCATGTTTTTTTATGACTGGTATATATTCACCATAATTTTTTATTTTAAAACATCTTTCACATAATACCTTATCAGGTTTAGAAATATATCCCACTTCATCTTTATTAAGACTTTGTAAAACACTCCCGCATCCTATACATCTATTCATAGTATCTTCCCTTTACAAATAAGTTATTATCTCTTAGCTTTCTCATAATGCGTTTTTCTCTTCCTCTTTTAGAATGAGAAAATAATGCATCTTTACTACTAATAGGATTTACTAAAACAGTAGTTATACCAATAGTATTACCAAAAGCAATTTCAGGTATCATTTGATCACCTACTATTGCTATTTCAGATTCTTTATATTTAGATAATACTTCTTTTATATATTTATCTTCTTTATATGCCTTACTGTATCCTTCAACTTCTAAAGCATCTTTAAATAGATTAACACGACGACGATTAGAAGATGAAAAAATAATTGGCTTAATACCTACATTTTTAATGTTTTTAAATAGCTCTTTAAGTTTTTCTTCTATTTCTACACTCTTTGATGATACTAACGTATTATCTATATCAAATAGCATACACTTAATACCACGTTTAACTAATTTTTCATACTTTATCGCGTATATACTTTTTTGATATATATCAGGTATATATTTTTCCATAACATATCCTCCAATACTAACTTTATTTTAACATAATTAATATTGATTTACAATAATAAACTATGGTATAATCGTATTAGTAAGGTGATAATATGAAGGGTAAGAAAAAATTTTTATACACATTAATAATCGCGGCTATGTTTTTTGTTTTTGTTGGCAGTGTAAATGCGGAGATGGTCTGTTGTAAATCTGATGGGACTATTGTCAGTGGACTTGAATATAACGCAGGTAACGCAAATAAATGTAACGAAGCTACACAGGGACAAGGTGATTGGGCTGAAAGAGGTCAATGTAGAAAAGTCTGTTGTGATTTAAAAACAGGAAACGTATCAACTATTAATGGAAAATGCGATGACGAAACACATAAAATAAGTTCAGAAGCTGCATGTTCTTCTAAAGCAGCCGAATATCAAAAAACAACTAGTTCAAATACTATTGGTGGCAGTGATAAATGTATCGATAACGATATCAAAAATTTATTAAGTACAGCAAAAAGCATATATAAATTTATGCAATATATTACACCAGCAATTTTAGTTATTATGGGTAGTGTTGATTTTATGAGAGCTACAATATCTTCTAGTGCCGAAGATATGGAAAAAAATAAAAAAAGATTTTTCAATCGTCTTGGACTTGCTGTTTTAGTATTCTTAGTATTCGCGATTGTTCAATTAGTCATGAACTTATTAACAAGTGCGAATGTTACTAATGGACGTTCTTGGATAGACTGTTGGAATGCATTAATGTTATTCAAATAAAAATGAAGTTAATACTTCATTTTTTTATACACTTATAATCTCTTTTAAATTCCTTAAGTATAATTTAAATATATTGGCTTTTGAAATGTCTTTATTAACAGTTATAGGTACTTTTTTAATTATGTTATTACTATCTATTACTTCTACACTACCTACTTCGTCCCCTACTTTTAAAGGTGCTTTTATTTTATCAATTTTAATATCATATGTGTACTCTTTATCACCATCTATTTTTTTACTTAATATAGTAACATCATACTTAGGAACCAATTCTACTTCTTTTTCTAATATAGAATAAATAATTTCTTTTTTAATAATGTCATCATGTTTTAAAATTGTCTTTAACTTATATGTCGCATAAGCATAGTCTAAAAGTTCAGATACTTCTTTATTTCTAAGTTCTGATGTCTCTTCACCCATTACAACCGCGATTACTCTAAATCCTTTGTTTGCAGTAGCAGTAAGACAATATCCAGCTTCATTAGTATACCCTGTTTTAAACCCATCTACTCCTTTATAAAATCTAACTAATTTATTTGTATTAACAAGCCATAATTTTCTATTCGTATTTTCTCTTAAATAGTCTTCATATACTGATGTATAGTTAAATACCTCAGTATATTTAGAAAGTTCCAAAGCAATTAATGCCATATCATGCGCGGAGGAATAATGATTTGCTTCACTAAGACCATGTGGATTTTTAAAGTAAGTTTCACTAAGTCCCAAATCTTTTGCTTTTTTATTCATCATATCAACAAATGTAGAAACATTACCGGCAACCGCTTCAGCTAAAGCCACCACTGCATCATTTCCAGATGCAATAGCAACCCCTTTAAATAAATCTTTCACGCTCATCTCTTCACCAGTCTCTAAAAGTATTTGGCTTCCTCCCATACCTGATGCATTTTCTGATACCCTTATCATATCATTCCAACCAATTACTCCCTTAGATATGTTTTCTAAAATTAGTAACATACTCATCATTTTCGTCATAGAAGCTGGCGGAAGTTTTTCATGAGAATTCTTTTCAAATAGAATTTCACCTGTTGATGCTTCTATTAATATAGCTGATTTCGCGTTACTAGCTAGTTCTAATCCTTCGGCTTTTACATTTATAAATAAAAAACATATAAAAATTAAAAATATTTTTTTCATAAAACACCTCTATTAATTATATGTATAAAGTTGTAATTAATTTATAAAAACGATATAATTATTATAGGTGATAGTATGAGAACAAAAAGAGTTTTAAAAAAGAAAGTTAAAATTGGTTTAATAATATTTGTATCAGCAATAGTAGTTTTAGTTATAGGTATTAAAAGTATAAAATATCATAATAGTGATATCTATAAATTAAAAAAATTAGGTTACGATAAATCAACTTCAAATGAAATAATTAAATTAGAAAAAAGTAAATTAGTATTAGAAAATAAATATAATAGTAAAATACTTGATATATTAAATTCTAAATATTTCTTAGAGAAAAACTTATCTAAATATATTGATTATTATGAAAAGAATACATCAACTTCTATTGATGATATTATAGCTTTAGTTAATGTTCATCGTGATAATGAATATTACACTCTAGATTTAAAAGCTGATACATCTTTAGGTTATTCAATGTTAGTTAATAAATATTATTCTCTAGACAAAAACTATGTGCCAGATAATTTATATAAAGTAAGCCAGTGGTATGGATATGGTTCAAACCAATTAATAGAAGAAATATATGACGCGTTTATAGAAATGGCAGATGACGCGGAGGAAGAAGATTTAAAACTTGTAATTAATGAGGCATATAGATCATATGAAGATCAAAAAGAAATATATGATGAAGTTGGCGCTAAAACTGCAGCTAAGCCAGGACATTCTGAACACAATGCTTCTCTTGCAGTTGATATAACAACTGATGTTGAAGATGACTTTGATACAACAGACGAATATAAATGGTTAATTAAAAACTCATATAAATATGGATTTATCTTAAGGTATCCAAAAGGTAAAGAAAATATTACAGGTTATGATTATGAACCTTGGCATTTTAGATATCTTGGAAAAGACTTAGCTAAAGAAGTATTCAAAAGTGGATTAACTTTTGATGAATATTATGCATACTATATAGAAAAATAAGTAGAAATACTTATTTTTTTGTATAAAAAAACCTTAACTAATGTTAAGGCATAATTGATTTACTTGATTCAACAATTTTAAATCCATCATCTTTCATTTTTGCAGCTTTTAAAATGCCATTATAAATCTTTTCTGTAGTTTTACCATATCCTTTAATAGCATCTTTCCAAACAGGATTAGTTCCATCACCTTGATAACCATTTATTACATCAATATTGTTAACAAGACTAAATAATTCATTATCAGTCATCTTCAAAGTATAATTAGCACCATTGTCATCTAAAATAATTTCATAATAAGGTCCATCAACTTTATTAGTTAAATCATCAATATACATTTTAGCGTCTCTACTACATCCTACGCTATCACATGCTTTTAATCTTAATATATCATATGCAGCTTTTTTTAATCCTGAAGTAGAATTTATAAGTTCTTTTCTTAATGTTACTTCATCACCATTTGAAGCTTTATAATTATCATATGCAATTTCATAATCTCTTAAACTATCTAATATATTTTTTTTATCTATATCTAAATCATATCCTATATAGTTTTCAAATTGATCTGATAAATTTACGAATGAATCTTGATTATATTCAAACTTACTCTTTGAAGCAAGTAAATAAATAATACCTACTCCAACAAGTCCAGCTGTTCCTACCTTAGCAAGTTTTATTGGTAGTTTTGTCCATTCTTCAACAAACTTTTTTTTGTTACTCATAAAGCACCTCTCATCAATAATTATATACTAATTGTTATAATTTAACAATATTAATCATTATATCCTAATACTTTTACTAATCTTTTATTAAAATATGTATAGGCTGATAATGGATAATCTTCTAATCCAACAGTATTTGAATCAATTAAAATATCTACTATCTTATCATTATTTTTAACTTGATCGACTACTATGACACCATGTGTAAATCCATCATATCCAACTTCAAAAGCATCACCAGCTTCTGCATAATATGGATTTATACCTACTTCAGCACACATACCAAAGCCATCATTGTTTTTTGCATAGTTATAAAAATATCCTGTAGCTGTCCAAGAAGGAGTTCTACCTTCAGCTATATTATCTTCATTAATATAAGAATCATAATGTTTCCACTGATAATCACCATAATAATCCATAGGTATTCCACCAGCATGGATAGATTGTGATACATAGTTTACACAGTTACCTCCAACATTAGAATAATCATAGTATTCATCATTTCTAGAATTTGCATATTTAGCCGCGTATTTTTTGGCTTTTACTCTATCATAATCATGATCACATTCTTTAGAAGGTGAATATTTATTATTATTTACTTCTTCTAAATAATCATTATTTTCTTCTATTTCGTCTTTCTTTAATGATATATATTTTTCTTTTAATTCATCTATTTCTTCTTCTGTTGATGACGCGATATCTAATTCATTCGTAAACATCACATAATTATCTTTAATTGCTCTAAATTTTATAAATTTATTTGAACTAGTATCAATAGTAACTATATTTTCAACATCATACACTTTAGAAGTAATGCCATTTAAAAAATTAAACTTATAATAATCAGATTCCCTAAATGTGATTGAAACTACATCATCTTCTACTTCTAAATCAGTATACCTAATATCATAAGATATATCACTCATCTTCATATCATAAGGTAATAATAGTCTATCTTGAATAACTAAGTCTAATGAAGCATCAGCAAGATATGCATATATATTATCCTCAATAAAAAACTTACTTAAATCATATTTTTTTAATTCCTTTAATGATTTTGAATATAAATCTAAGTAATCTACTATTAATTTATTCCAACTATCTTTTATTTCAAAACCATTGTAATTAACTTTACCTACATAAGTAGTTTTTTCCTTTGGTTTATCTGGTGTTGGTTCAACTGGAGCTGCTGGCTTTTTAAAAAATATAAATAAATATATTCCTAACACTAATACAAAAATAAATAAAAAAAACTTTTTCATATTATCTAACCTCTATAACATTATATCATAAAAATAAAAAACTTCACATACGTGAAGTTACATACCCATAAATTTAGAACATCCACAAGAATCATTATTTATAATAACATCCTCAGATGTACATGTATATAATGGTTGATATGTATGTGTATATATATGCTTATTAATAACATGAGTATTTATAGGACAACAATGTTTTACCTCATGATAAAATTCCTTTTCAACACATTTATTAATAGCAGGTTCCATTATAGGCTCATTATAGTTAAACATATTTTTATTAAACATAAATCCTCCTTACCTACTTTATAATATGTGGGTATAATGTATATGCTTAATATAAATAACTAGAATGGCATTTTAAAATTGCCATTTTTAAATTGCTTCATCATTTGTTGCATACTTTCAAATCTTTTTAGCAATGTATTTACTTCAGTAACAGTTCTACCAGAACCATTAGCAATTCTAATTTTATGTGACGCTTTTAAGATTTCTGGATGACGTCTTTCTTTTGGTGTCATAGAAAGAATGATAGCCTCAATATGTGCCATTTCTTTAGGATCTATCTTAACATCTTTCAAATTCATTTTATTAGCGCCTGGTAGCATCTTAATTAAATTTTCAAGCGGTCCTAATTTCTTCATTTGCTTCATAGTAGATAAAAAATCTTCTAGATCAAACTTACCTTTTTGCATATTCTTAGCAGCTTTTTCCATTTCATCCTTATCAATAACTTCTTCTGCTTTTTCAACCATTGACATAAGGTCACCCTCATCCAAGATTCTACTTGCAAGTCTTTCAGGATAAAATTCTTCTAATCCATCCATCTTTTCAGATGTACCTATATATTTAATTGGTATATTTGTTAAATGTCTAATTGAAAGGGCTGCTCCACCTTTAGTATCACCATCTAACTTGGTTAATATTGCACCAGTTAAAGGTAATGTCTCATTAAACCCTTTAATTACATCTACTGCACTTTGACCAGTCATACTATCTACTACTAATAGTATCTCATGTGGATTAACTGCTTCATTAATATTTACAAGTTCTTGCATTAATTCTTCATCGATAGTAAGACGACCGGCAGTATCTATAAGAACATAATCAAAATGATTTTCCTTCGCGTATTTAACCGCGTTTAAACTTATATCAACAGGATTAGCATCCTCACTATATACTTCGATATTAAGTTCTTTACCTAATTGCTTTAATTGTTCAATTGCAGCTGGTCTATAAATATCACACGCAACAAGTAAAGGATTTTTATGATATTTTTTTCTAAGTAGATTAGCAAGTTTACCTATTGAAGTAGTTTTACCTGTACCTTGTAAACCTACCATCATAAGTATAGAAGGCTTACCATCTAAATATATTTCTTTTTTATCTCCACCTAATAAGTTGATTAATTCATCTTTTAAAATTTTTACAAATAATTCACTTGGTTTTAATGATTTAGCAACTTCTTCGCCTAATGCTTTCTCTTTTACTGTATTTACAAATTCTTTTACTACGTCATAATTAACATCAGCTTCTAATAAAGCTAGACGAATTTCTCTCATTATATCTTGTATATTATCTTCAGTAATACGCCCATATCCTCTTATTTTATTAACCGCATTACTAAGTCTTTCTCCTAAATTTTCAAACATATAATCACCATTTCAATTATAACATAATCATCTGTCAAAAAAAAGTATGATTATTTAATCATACTCTTTTCTAATGTTTTAATCTGTTCTTTACTATATAATGATGGTCTTATTATATCATCCATACTTGGAAGTGTTTCAATCACTCTAGTTTTCGGTATAATTACACCTTCTAAAATATAACTTAATTTAGTAGATTTTGTTTTAGATAAATCTAATATTCCACCAGCATTATATTTAGTGTTATCTCTTTCTAAAACTTTACCAACTTTTGATGGTGAAACAAAGAATAACTGTGGATTAATAACTAAATCATCAAATGAATTTTTGTTTATCTTCTTACCATCTACCATTTCAGTTAATAATATTCTTTTTGCTAAATCGATATCTATATTTAATATATCTGGATTAGTAATAATTTCATTTTCCAATCCAACTTCAATAAATAAACTTAATTTAGCAAGGATATTTTCACCTAAAAAAGATAAGTTCATACATTTTTTATAATCAATACCATATTTTTCTAATAAGACGATATTTTCTTTTACAATATCATATCTACTTAATAAGAATGATTTTGATTCTAATTTACGCATATTAATTTTGTTCTTTAAAAACTCAATATTGTTTTTAAATTCTTCGAATAAATTTGGATTAGCAACTACACCTATATTAGATTTAACAAATCCAGCATCAACAAAACCTGCATTAATTAAAGATTCAATATAAAGTAATGTATTTACTTGCGTACTTACTATCAATGCATAATAATCTTTTTTATCAGCAAATTTGGATATAATTTCTAATTTCTTTTTAACATTATCTATACCATCAGACATAATCCTATTTTTATAATTATCATCTAACACAGTAAAATCAAGGGCATATTTTTTAAATAGATCAACATAAGCATATATAGAGTTTTTTCTTTTCTCTTCATACTGTTTTTCTATAGTATCATAATATTGCTTATTATGATTATACATATATAAATAGATTTCCTTTAATAGTTTCTCATCATTTATTGAACTTACAGCAGGTAGGCATTTACACATATCAGCTTCCTTATTAGCTTTTTCAAATTCATTTAAAGCATTTTTATATCTTGTTAGCATCTTGGCAATCTTTTTAGAATTCATATCATTACCAACTGTTTTCATACATTCTATCAATTCTCTAATCTTATTATATAAATCATCGAAGTCTCTTCCAAGGCGATTTTTTATAGTAGAATTTTTGATTTTAACGCCAAATATTTCAGCTATATCAGAAACACCTTCGATTCTATCTTTAAGTTCCTTATATTCTTCAATACCCTCAAAAACATCTTTTTCTAATTCATAATAATGACCGCATAAAGTCTCAGTTTCAATTATAAATTTTCCTATATCCTCTGAAAATGATTCAACATCTTCATTTATTAAAATGCCAAGTAAATTTTCTAACATATCAAAAGTAGTTGCATTACTATTATCACCCACAGCATGTTTAATTAAACTAGTATAAAACTTGATAGTCTTACCTACATTATTTGTAAATTTACCATCTTTAATCATAAACATAACAAGCAAATCATAATGAGGAATACTATCAAGATTATTTATGTTTATATTACTATATTTTTCATAAAATCTAGCAGCATGATAACTAGCAGTTTCATATACATCTTCACTATAAAATTTAATTTTATCTTTTAACTCGGATACTATCTTTTCATATGGCGTAATTAGTTTTACATTTGTATTTTTGGCTTTAAAAAAATCAAACATACCCATTAACGCTCACCCCTTTTTGCTTTAACGATACACTTATTATCAAGACATTGTTTTAAATTTTCTAATATAATTCTTCCTTCTTCAATATCAGTATCAGTTAGTGTAGATTTTATATAGTCTTCATTTTTCTTATAACTATCTACACGCGCAACTAATTGGTTTACATACCCTTTATCACAGTCGCTTCTTTTAATAAAAATGTCCAATATTATATACGTATTAACATTAATTCTATCAAATACTACTCTAATACCATGGTCTTTCACTTCAGAAATACCATGCAAAATTCTATGGTTAGATGCAAAACGTCTTACATTAGAAAAAGTACCATTTTCAATAGACTCTAATAAATCTTTAAAACCTTGATAATATTCTGAATCTATAGATGCCAAATCACTTTCAGCGTATATATTTCCAGAAGGTGTTCTAAAAAATATTAAATTGTTTTTAGTTACTTCATATCTATTTACACTTTTTTCTTTATAAGTATGATGTGATTTAACTATCTTAATTATTTCATCAATCTTTTTTTGTTCTTCTAAAGCATCTTTTTCTATATTTCCAGAATCATCTAAGAAACTTGCGTATAATTCTTTTTCTCTCAATAATTCAAATATAATTCTTTTAATAATATTTGTATAATTTTTATTTTCTAAAACAGGCAAATTATCACATATGGCTTGTTTTAAATTCTTATCACCGCATTTTTTAATTGCATCAATAATATTATTATAATAGTATTCATATTCTTCTTCCTCATCAACATCTGATGTAGTTACCTGATCAGTAGGCGCGATACTATCAACTACATAATCAGAAGATATCTTTGAAATAGTTTCCATACTATTAATTTTTTCAATTAATTTTTTAGCATATTGACTATTACTTTCCAATATCTTTTTCATTTCATTTAAATTCATTTCTTCTGTTAACTCTTTAAATGTTGTCACAAAAACCCCTCCAACAGGAAGTATTCTATCACATTATCCCAATCAATGCAAATAAAAAACACTTTAATTAAAGTGTTTATTTTTGTACTGTCCATGTTTCCATAACATCACAGTTAGAAGATTGTGGTGCTGGATCTGGCATCTTCATTTTTATTATCATTGGTATTTTAAATGCAGGACCAAATGCAACACAAGTACCTGGTTGTAAACTCTTTTGTTTTTCTACAATATCTGCAGAGATATTTGGAAGCATTTTTTTAACATAATCAATATCCCTAGGGTGAGTTAATTTAAATATCATAAAGTTAGAAACTTGTGAGATAACTGTTTCAGAAAGTTCAACTGGTCTTTGTGATATTAAATCTAAAATAACACCATATTTTCTTCCTTCCTTAGCAACACGCTCAAAGATATTATAACCAAGTAGGTAATTATCATTATCATTTTGAACATATCTATGTGCTTCTTCCAAGAATATATGGAATGGGATAGTTGCCCTATTGTTTAGACTTTTAGCAAAGTTAAATAACATTTTTGAGAATGTCTTAGTAACAAATTTTGCAAACCAATCATCAACATCTTCTAAGTTAAAGTTAACTATTTGAGCTTTATGTGCATTTTTAGTTACTAATGATGCAATATATTTTTCTCTTGTTATAAAATCATTCATTTTAAAATATTCACTATATTCACTTATAAGTAGAGAATGTAATCTAACTTTTAAAGTAATTGCAGAAGCATAAGCAATATCGTTTCTTAAAAGTCCTTCAGAAATTAAAGTGAAATTTAATGCTTTTTCTAAATCCTCTAAAGTATAGAAATTAACTTCAGTAGGTTCATATTTATCTAACGCTTCGTCTATAAAACTAGTAATATATTCAGTTACTAATATACTTTCAGTAAAGTTACCAGCTGTATCTATGATAAAACAATCTCTAAACTTTCTTACATAACCTAATCCTTGTACTGGAGATTCCATATTGAATTCTTTAGTAGAACATGTTTCCAAAATAGCAAAGATATCGTTTTTCTTAGATGCACTTGTTTGATTAGTAAATAAAATATTCATTATAGCTTTAGCAATTAAATGGTTTTTATATCGAGTAGCCATTTCACTGCTTTGCGCGAATATTTGAACTAATTTTAACATTCTTTCCACAATTGGAATTTGTGAATGCTCAGTAACATTAAGTAATATAGATAAATCCTCAGCGTCTAATAACCATAATGGTATTCTTAATCTTTCGCCTTCTTTATCCATTTTATTTGTTGTATAGTATTTAAAATTATAGTTTGGATTTATTTTATCAATACTACCAAATGCATTATGATATTCTCCATAAGCATCGAATATAAAGAAATTAGCTTTATATGGAAGCAATGCTTTATCTGTAAATACATTTTGTAAAAGACGGGCTACACCACAAGATTTACCTGAACCAGAGTTACCAAAAATAGCCATATGGTTACTGAATAAGTCATTTACTGGAGCCATTATAGGATAATCATCATATAAAGGAGATACTCCAACGTTAAATTTACCCTTACCTTCTGTACCTATTATAGTAGCAAGTTCTTCTTTATTAACAATTCTTAATTTAGCTTCTAATGTTGGTTTTCTAATTACACCGCCAACAAATCCTCTGTCAGTAAATTCTCCCAAGAATGTAACTTTAATAGTATCTTTAGATACATCTTCTACTTCGCCTAATATTTTTTTGTTTTCATCTTCAAATACAACATGCATATTCATTAGATTTGTCGCAACTGGAGTTCCTTCTGGTATTTGAATATGTGCCGTATTATCACTAATATAAATAATCTTACCAAACATAGCCTCACACCCTATTCTTATTTAATTATACTAGATAATCAAAAATAAGTCTATATAAAACAAAAAAAAGGAAATTAAATTCCTTTATTATTCCCTAACTGTTTTTTTGTTAGGTAATTTCAATATCTTTATATTATACTTATGTTCAATAAAATTCATAACACTTTTTATAAAATATAATAGCGATATTAAATTTAATGTCGCAAATACGGTATAAGTACCAGCTGTTTGAAATAACTTTGATAAAAAAGCTATTACAAGTGAACCAGCTATGTTAGCAATATCCCGATGCAGCTCATCTTTCATCTTGAATTCCTCCCGAGCAATTAATATTATACCATATCAAACTTTTTTGTCAAATTAGAACATTGTAAGCATCCAAGCACTAGTATATGCATATATAAATACTAAACATATAGAAACTAATATTTCTACTAAAGTAGTAATACCAGTAGGTCTCATTTCAGCATAATTATATACTAGGTTAAGGGCAATAAAACTTATAATCACGTTAGCTATTTCATATATAACAATAAACATAAATTGCATCGCATAATTATCCCTAATTAAATCTAAATTCATTAAATTAACAGTTAAAAACGCGATTATTAAAGAAATTATTGTATTTTTATTTCTTTTAGCCATCACTATTCCTAAATATATAATTAATATATATAATAAATTATTTGGTTCTAATAAACTTTTTATATCAAACATTTTCCTCACTCCTTAAAATATCATTTATTATGTAACTCGTTATATAAAGGCCTGCCATAGCTGGTACATATGATATAGAACCAACCTTACCTTTTATTATAGGCTTTTCGCTACTAGTTACAACTGGTATTTTTACATTTATTCTTTCATCTCTTATCATTTTTCTTAATATCTTAGCAATTGGATCATAACTAGTTTTTCTAATATCTGTAATAGTTAACTTAGATGGATCTAACTTATTTCCAGTTCCCATACTAGTTATGATTTTAATTTTATTTTTAATACATTTTCTAATTAAAGCTTTTTTAGTATTAATAGTATCACAAGCATCCACTACATAATCTATTTTATGTTTAAATAATTCATCTATATTTTCATCTGTTACAAACATATCATAATCTATTACATTAATGTTTGGATTAATATTCAAAACTCTTTTTTTCCACTCTAATACTTTTTTATTCCCAATATTATCTTGTAAAGATATGATTTGCCTATTTAAATTAGTAATGTCAACAATGTCATTATCAACAATGATTACGTTAGAAATGCCTGCTCTTACAAGCGATTCTAATACGTATCCACCTACTCCACCTAATCCAATTATCAAAACTGTTTTAGATTTTATTAAAGATAATTTATCTCCAATAATCCATTCTTCCCTTGTAAACATATTCCCACCAATTAAAGTATATCAAATATTATAAAAAATAAAAATAAAAAATATGGTATTTTATACCATATTTTACATTATACATTTGCAGCTTTAGCAACTTCTTCAGCAAAGTTTTCTTCTCTTTTTTCCATTCCTTCGCCTACTTCGTATCTAATCATAGCTTTAATAGTTCCGCCATTATTAGCAACGTATTGTTTAACTGTTTCTTTATTTTCAGCTTTAACAAATATTTGATTTTCTAAACATACTTCTTCATAATATTTGTTAACTTTTCCAACTAAGATATTTTCGATTTTATCTGCTGGTTTACCTTCATTTAATAATTCAGCACGCATAATATCTTTTTCTTTTTCTAATACTTCTGCAGGTACTTCTTCTGGTCTTACATATGTAGGTCTCATAGCAGCTGATTGCATAGCTACTTCTTTAGCTACTTCTTCAGAAGCGTTTTCAACTACTGTTAATACAGCAATTTTACCACCCATATGAATATATGTACCAAATGATTCATTATCATTTTTAGTTACTTTAGTAAATCTTCTGAATGATAATTTTTCACCAATTGTAGCAGTTTTATTAGTAATTACTGATTCTAATGTTTCACCATTAACTTCTAATTTTAATGCATCTTCTACTTCTTTTACATCTGAAGTAATAACAGCATTCAATATAGTATTAACAAGTTCAACAAATTCTTCATTTTTAGCAACGAAATCTGTTTCAGAGTTAACTTCTACTATTGCAGCATCATTACCTTTAGTTAAGATAGCAGCAAGTCCTTCTGCAGCAATTCTATCAGCTTTTTTAGCAGCTTTAGAAATACCTTTTTCTCTTAACCAATCAATGGCATTATCTAAATTACCATTGCATTCTTCTAATGCTTTTTTACAATCAAGCATTCCTGCACCAGTTTTTTCTCTTAACTCTTTTACCATACTAGCACTAATCATATTAAATCCTCCTTATAAAGTTAAAGATGATTTTAAATCATCTTTTTTCTATTTTAAAGCTTCTAATAATTCAGCTTTTTTCATAGTTGAATAGCCTTTAATGTCTTTTTCTTTAGCTAATTCTCTTAGTTCAGCAACTGTTTTAGTAGATAAATCTACAACGGCTTTTTTAGGAGCTGCTTTAACTTCTTTTTTAGCTTCTTTTACTTCTTTTTTAGTTTCTTCTTTAACTTCTTTTTTAGCTTCTACTTTTTTATCTTTATTAAATGGTTTTTTCTTATCAAATCTTTTTTCTTTAAAATCGTTTCTTTCTTCTTTTCTTTTTACAGATTCAACAGCTTTTTGCATGATATCTGTAGCATTTGTTGCATCAGATGTAGCATAATCAACGATTGCTCCACCATTTGCTTCTACGATTGCATTAGCCATAACACCAGTTATTAATTTAACAGCTCTTATAGCATCATCATTAGCAGGTATTACATAATCTACCATATCAGGATCACAGTTAGTATCAACGATACCAAATACTGGGATATTTAATCTTCTAGCTTCTTTAATTGCGATATCTTCTTTAGAAGGATCTACAATAAATAAAGCTTCTGGTAATTTAGTCATTTCTCTAATACCACATAATAATTTATTTAATTTTTCGTATTCTTTCTTTAATAATGCAACTTCTTTTTTAGGTAATTTATCAAAAGTACCATCTTTTTCCATGTTTTCGATTTCTTCTAATCTTCTAACTCTTCTTCTAATTGTTCTGAAGTTAGTTAATGTACCACCTAACCATCTTTGGTTAACATAGAAAGATCCACTTCTTAAAGCTTCATCTCTCATAGCTTCTTCAGCTTGTTTTCTAGTACCAACGAATAAAGTTTTACCACCATTTTTTGTAATTTCAGATAAAGCTTTGTAAGCTTCTTCTAATTTTTCAGCAGTTTTAGCTAAATCGATAATATAAATATCATCTCTAGAACCATAAATGTATTCTTTCATTTTTGGATTCCATCTTTTTGTTTGGTGACCAAAGTGTACTCCAGCCTCCAAAAGTAAATTCATAGACACAACTGTCATATAACATTCTCCTTTCGTTATTTCTTCTGACATTTCAAAACTATACCACCATAAGGCACTCGATATAGAAATTCATGCCATGCCATTTAAAAAAGCCAATATTATTATAGCATATAATCAGTATTTTACAATATTTTTTTAATTAATATATGAAAAAAAGAGCCAAGCTCTATTTATTTAATTCTGTAGAAATTATTCCATGTATAAATTCCATAGCACTGTTCTCTAAATTTTCTAATGTATCATTTTCAATAACATAATCATATTTGTAATTTTCAACATTGGCATCAGAATAATTTGAACTGATATTTTCCAAACCAACTCTTTTTATTAATAATGTTTTTGCCCCAAAAGCATTTGCTGCCCTTAATATTTCTTCCGGTTCACGTATATGTATAAACATAACATCATCTTCCGATTCATTGAATTTAGCTACTTCATCACTAATACTTTTAAATGCCATATCATTATACTCTGTAGTTAGTTTTTTTAAATCACTCAAAAATTTGCGATCTTTTTCGGTTTTAGTACCAGTCCATCCAATTTGTTTTGCTATTTCTTTTACCTTATCTATTGATGAAAAGTTTTTAACATTTCCGTATTTTTGACAGAACTCCACAAATGTATCTTTTCCACTTCCACCTGTCCCATTAATAATTACTATTTGTTTCATATCATCACCTTAAAATGAGTATACATATATTTTTAGGTATTGTCAATTAACTTTTAATGCGTAAATAAACTTTACATATATAATGTATAATTTAATCTTATTTACATTTTAAACTCTAAACCATTTTACATATATAATGTATAATAAAATTAGAAAGGGGCATCTCAAAGTGAAGAATAAAATTAAGATTTTGATAGTTTTCATTACCTTAGCGTTTTCATTATCTATAATGAGTAACACTTATTCTAGATACGTTGCAGATGCTAATGGAGATATTACTCTAGCCTTTGCTAAATGGCAGATACTAATTAATGATGAAGATATTACTAATGGAGAAGAAAAAACTTTAAGCATTACACCAGTTATTATGGATAATGCTAATGTGGCTGCTGGTAAATTAGCGCCTTCAAGTGTTGGATATTACGATATAGAAATAGACGCAACTAATGTTGAAACATCATTTAATTTAGATATTACTTTAGAAGAAAATATTGATATGCCAGATTTAAAAATAAGCAAATATTCTATTAATGATGAAGAGGAAATTGATATAGAAGATAATGAAATAAATAAAACATTCTATTATCAAGATGGATTAGGAATAATTAATATTAGAATATATTTTGAATGGTATGATATGGATGATAATCTAATGGATGATGAAGAAGACACTAGATTAGTTAATACTAATGATAGTATTACTATAACTACTAACTTATCATTTGAACAAGAAATATAAAAAAGATAGCTATGAAGCTATCTTTTCTTTTAATACTTTTAATACTGGTATCATTCTACATTCAGTATTTTTATTTTCTCCATATAATCTAGTAGAATCTAAAGCAAATCCTAAATTATTATATGAATCACTAGTCCAGATACATGTATCAGAATTTATATATGGAAAACTTTCAAATGAGAAATATCCGTTTTTAGATATTACTTTATTCAAAATGTTATCCGCGCGTGTATCAGTTAATACTTTACCTATTATTGAATCTGATATACCATCTATCTTTATATAAGAATTTTCAATATCTAAAGATATTATTTTTAAAATATCTTTACTACTTAAAAGTCTATATGAACTATTCCATTCTGGACTAATTTCTTGATACTCTGTAAATGTGCCATTACCTAAATAAATACTTGGTAATAAATTAACATATAAATCGTCAACCTTATTATATGTATCTATAACATAAGTCTCAATACAAGTATTGCTTAAAGTAACACATGATTCCCCAGTTGTTATATCGTAATTTATTTTTTTACCTAATAAATAATTAATATCTACACTATCTAAATCATCTATAGCCTGTTCGGCTGTAACATTTATTAAAGCTTCAATAGCAGGTTCTTTTTCGTTCGGATCTTTTTGTTTTTGTGCATCTTCATATAAGTATGCCCTTCTTCCCCATAAACTATCCAAAGAATCATTTCCTGAATCTAAAGGCCATGTAATACTAATTTCAAATGTAGCTTCTTCTTTAGCATCTATATATAGTTTATCTAAAGATATATTTATATGGAACGGATAATTATGCGCTAAAACGTCTTCTATATAACTTGTCGGACTATCATCACTAGCCTCATAATAATCACTTTCTAAATCTAATATACGTGCCATACCAATCTTATATTTTAGTTTAGCATCTGTATCACCTAAATTTTTAATTGTGATTTTTTCTTTTCTTGGTTCCATACCAGGGTATATATCATCTAAAGATATTACTATATCATTAGATACTACTTCATCATTTTTTTCAAATTCTATGTACCATGCTTTGACGCCAACCTCAGTTTTAACATCTGCAAGTCCACTATAAGCAAACCACGCGAGTGTTACTGATATAAGTGAAACAACAGCAAATAGAATCGAGACGATATTTATTTTTAAAAATACTCTCCCTCTTCTAGAAAGCATGAATATCACCCTTTCTATTTCTTAGCTTTATTTCTTCTTTCTTCTTCTTTTTCCATCAAAGATGTAACAAGTTCAGAACCAATTATATATAATATTGGCACTACTACACATAAGAAAAATCCTAATGGTTTACCTACTATTTTATATATAAATGATAAGGATTTTACTTTATATTTAACTACACCATATAATTGTGATTCTTCAACAATTGGATCTTCTCTTAAACAGTTTTCACATATTCCTTTTGTATGAAAACGATATTTACCATTTTGTGTCTTTTCAATTTTAATTACTTCATGTGTTATAACTTTATCTTTGACATCCATTTTATTACCTAAGTAACTAACAGCGTCTCCTACTTTAATATTTTCTGGAGCAGTTTCTACAGCAACTAATACATCTCCTACTTTGTATTTAGGTTCCATAGATCCAGTTATTACTGTAAATAATCTAAAATTAAAAAGTGAAATTCTATTATTACTAAATCTTTGTAAACATATCATTAAAACAAATAATATAAAAATAGTAATAAAGAAATATTTAAATATTTTTAAAATAACATTTTTCATATAACTACCTATAAATTCTTCTTTGCCCTTTCTAAGTATTCATCTATTTCTGATTGAAATTTCTTTTTAATATCTTCTACACCAACCAAACGATTACTACTTTCTTTTTGAACTAGTTTTGCTAAGGCAGTTAATAGTTCTTCTTCTGTTATATCAACGCCATTAGTTTGCAATAATGTTATTGTTCTATAAACTTCTTCTGAAAGTAATAAAATTGCATATTTAAGTATTTTTTCTTTTTCTTCTCTTTTTCTTTTTGATATTGAGTCTAATACAAAATACGAAGTTAAAAAAGCATCATCTAAATAACCCAGTAAAGCCTTATTTCCATCACTTTCTAACTCTTTTTTGATTAGCCCATCAGTTCTTCCATAATTTCTTATATATTCCCACAGTTTAACTGCAACTTGGAAATTAGGGTTTTTCAAAATTACGTTTGTTGGCTTAACTGGTGGATTAATTAAAGGAACATGAATACGATCTAATTCTTTAATCATGTCACTTCTAAGCCAGCTTGTAATATATTCTTTTACTCTAGTAATTCTATGTTTTTCTTTCTCAACCAAAGATTTTAAATTACCAGGATCACCATTATTTTGTTTAGTTGCTGATACTCTAAGTTCTATATCTATTTTTTCATCATCACTCATTGTAGTTGATGAATATTCTAAAACTTTATCATCAGCTAAATCAAAATCTTCTAATTCTTTTTCTTTATCATATATAAAACTATCAAGATCTTTAATTAATGTATTTAAAAATCTATTTTCATATATGTTATATGTCTCTTCATTTCTTACATCTAATATTTTAGATATTTTAACATCATCATCAACAACATCAGTTATATAGTCAGAATGTTTAGCTAAATCTTTAATACTATCAACAGTTATCTTTTTCGCGCGCTCAACTTCAACTACTCTTTCATCTTTAACCAATGTTACCTTAGGATGTCTTACTATATTATCAATAAATGGGCAAGATTTTTCTATTTCGTCAAGCCAATCAAATGATAATGTATCGCTTTTACGATTCAAGGTATAATGCATATCAGATTCAATTTCTTTAAGAAACGTATCTCTTTTTTCAATAAGTCCTTGATCAATAGATTCATAAAACTTACCCATTTATCTCCCCTCCTATAAATTCTTTTTAATATTTTCTAGATAATATATGCACTCTTTCATAGTTCCTTTTCCATATTTTTTATTTAAGAAACTTATGAATGGATCGATTTCATCTCTTAAGAATGAAACACTTAATTGATCAAATTTACGAAGTATTTTTTTAGCAATGAAATAATCAATTGCTTCTACTTCTTTTCCACCACATGCAACATATACTGGAACAAATATATTTAATTGTTTCATAATACGATTACCAAACGCGATTCTGAAATGATTAATTATATAATCATCCATTTCTCTTACTTGATCTAATCCTTTAGAAGAAACTGGATATTTCGTTGCGGCTTCACTAAATAATGATTCTAAGTAACTGGAATTGATATCAATCGCATCTTGTTCTCTACACTTAAATGGATCAACCTTAATATTAATATCAATAGGCATCGCACGGTCATATACTTTATCTGTTACCATGAATGTAGATTCATCGTTATTGATTGTACCTATATACCATAAGTTACCTGGTAACTTTAATTTACCATTAACAAATTTTTTTGGATCATTTGGCCAAGAAGATGGGACTATATCAACAAGCCATTCATTTCTATCTGGCATTTCTAGAATTGATAATAAATCAGCAAAGTAATATTCAACACGCGCTAAGTTCATTTCATCTAGAATAATTGTATGAATATCATCATCAAAACCAGTTTCATATATTTCGCCTAATGCTTTTGTTTCATTAAACTTTTTACTAAATTCATTAAAGTATCCTAAGAAATCTGATTTATCTCTCCATGATGGTTCTACTGATGATACACAAGAATCCTTCTTAACAAATTTTCCCCAAGCATACGCAAGAGAAGTTTTACCTGTACCAGATATACCTTGTAGAATAATTAACTTACCACAAGCAAGTCCAGCAAAAAACGGTCTTAAAATTACTGGATCATAATATAAATGTAGTTTAGATGCAGCAAAACATCTAAAGTCTTCAATTAGTCCTGCTAAAGTATAATTATTGTCATACTTCTTAGGTACGAAATGTTCAAGTTCAGCATCTATCATTGATAATTTAGGGAATCTAATTCCATTATCAACATCTTCTACTACTTCTCCATCACTTGTAGCCTCTTCACCTGGATTAAGCCCTAATTGTGAAACTTTCATAGCCATTAATTCATCTTTTTCTTTCATTAATTTAACTACTTGTTCATTTAAGTTAGCAACTTCTTCTAATAATTCATCTTTACTTACGTTAGTAGTGGCTTTCCTCACAATTCTTCTTATAAGTAAGAAAATCAAAAATCCTATTAAAAGTACAATGGCAACTAAACAGATGATTGATAAAACAACGAATATCCAATCGCCACCTGTAAAATGATCTTTATATGACGCGATTACTTTTGTATATTCTTTAAAACCAAACATCTTGCCAAAACCTGTTACTAATCCTTCAAATATTTTTACAATACCTTGAATGAATATTGAAACAAATTCATAGAAAAATCTAAAAAATGTATTCATTATTCTTCACCCCCTGGAATATCTACTTTACTTAAGATATTTTCTAAAACTACTATGTTAGGGTCAATCATATCAAAGCTTAAAGTTTTACTTACTTTTTTATCTACAAATAAATAGGTAGCTATGCTATAAACCAGATTATCTTTTTCTTTAATTTGATTGCCATCATATACTACTGCAATGTTATATCCTAGTTTTTTGATGTCTTTGAATAACTTTTTCTTGTTTACTATTACACTACTCTTAACAAGTATCAATACACTATTTTTTACAAATTCATCACTTAAAAGTTTTAATATATGATTTAATTTATTTTCTTTTTCATATATAGATGATGGAAGATATAGTAAATATTTATCTTTAAAATTACCTTCTATCATATCTTTCGCGATTTTATTTAACAATATATCTAAAATTACTAATACTTTATCTTCTGCAACTACGCCTTCATCATAAGTTTTTGAAATTATATAGTTACTATATACTTTACTAAAACTGATATTATGATCAAGTACTAATCCATAAACATTTTTCTTTGTAGTTAATTGATTATAATTAAGTATAAATGTATTAGATTCTACTCCATCTAAAGTATCTTTAAACACCTTTTTATATACTCTTTGAATAGTTACAATTTCTTTAAGCATTTTATTTATTTGTTTTTCATCATATTTTAAATACTTAGCTATTTTTTTCTTATACGCAGCTACTTTTATATCGATATCTTCATATAATGAATCAATATGTTCTATATGCATAACTACAGTTTGTAATACCATATATTTTAAAACCTTAGTTTTATATTTAGCATCAGTTCCACTATATTCATTAATCATTCTCGTAGCTTCTTTTTCAAATACCTCTTCTAATTTAGAACATATATTTTTAGAATTATATTCTGTGTTTATATTTCCACAATGATTATAATATTTACCATCTATATATATTTTTAAGAAACTATCTTTTATAGTTGCTTCATTAGGTTTTAATTTAGAATCAGATAATACTTCAATAATTTCATTTAATTCTGATTCTTTAATAAACATAACTTTTTCAATAATATCATTAAATTTTTTATGCTTTTTCTTTAAAGACTTCATTTTATCTTGTGAATCATCTTCTGTTGTTTCATCTTCAAGTATTAAAGGTTCATCTTCCACTACTTCTTCTTTAACTGGTATAACAGGGTTTAATTCACTACTATCAACAGATATTTTTCTAAAATATATTGTTTTATCTAAATCTTCTTCAGGAATATCAATACTTTCAATAACCTTTTTAGCGTCTTCAACATCTTCTTTAGAAATATCTACTTGTTCTAATAAATTAACTGTAACAGTATTTTCTAAATCTTTTGCCTCTTTGTTATTTTTCTTAGAAATTATTTTTTTAATGAAAGATTCTTTATTACTAAATAATCTACTTATTATATAAGCTGTAACAATTAAAGTAATTAATACAATTGGATTAAGTAATGTTTTTCTAATTGCACCAAAATTTGGAATTATTTTAACTACCCTACCAACTATCTGATCTTTTTTTATTGCCTCATCTTTAGCGTTATTGGCATCTCCCTTAGTCACATAAGTTTCTTTATATGATTCTACTACACGATGAGTAATAAAATCATTACCATTTTTATATGTAATTATATCCTTTACTTTAGGTGAATTATCTTTTTTAACGATAATTAAGTCATTCGCGTTTATTGTAGGAGCCATAGATCCTGTTTGTACTTCAAAAGTAGAGTACCCAAAAAAATCGGCATAACTTTTTTTAAATACCTTTACTTGAATATCATTATAGATTGTTACTAGTAATATTAAACCAAATATACCAATTAATATATCTAGAAAAATATTACATATTTTTTTAAATACTTTATTATGCATAATATACTTCCATTCTCTATCTTTTACTCTATAATAATTTTAACATAAAGGTATTTATTTTACAAGATAATTGCCTACTTTGATATAAAAAAAAGATCTATAAAATAGACCTATTTTTCATCGTCTTTGTACACAGATACTTTGCCGGCATCAACTTCATAAACGACATCTGATAAAGATATAATATCTTCTTTAATATGCGAAGCAATTAGAATGATTTTAGATTTCTTTTTTTCCTCCATCAATATTTTTTTTATTTTTATAACTGTATCTTTTTCAATTCCATTAAATGGTTCATCTAATATCATAATACGCGGAGATTCCATCAATACTTGCGCAATACCTAATTTTTGTTTCATTCCCAATGAATATTTATAATACTTTTTATTTCGATCCTCTTTAGATAAATTTACATCATCTAGCACTTGATTTATCCTATTATCATCAATGGTTGACTGAATATCAGCTAATAATTTTAAATTATTAAATCCAGTCTGATCAGGCAAGAAGCAAGGGCTTTCAATCAAAACTCTGGTATTTGGTAAAAATTCATTTTTCAAGATTTCACCATCGACTACTATGCAACCAGAAGTCGGCTTATATAAACCACATATTATTTTAAACAAAACACTTTTACCACTACCATTTCTACCAATGAACCCATAAATCTTGCCTTGTTCAAATTTTATATTAACATTATCTAAAATTATATTTGAATCAAATTTTTTTCTAACATTTTTTACTTCAATCATTTAATCATTCCTTTCATAAACATTATAAAGCAACTTACTTGCAAATGTATCGATCACAAATAACAATACGTTAAAACATAAAAATATAATAAAAGTACTCTGTAATAACAAACAATTAGAAACACACATGAATACTATAAGTAAACATACATAAGATACGTATATCAACATTTTATATCGACTAATTAGCAATATAAATATTGAAATTAAACATAATGTAACTGTGTAATTAAAATCATATATAAAATATACACATTCAAACGGAACTTTGCACAATGCAGCAACTAATATATGGCAAAAAAATTTAAATATAAATATTAATATAAAAATATATATTAGCTTATATAAAAAATATTTTGTTTTATTAATACGCGAAAAAATATTCTGACCACCACTCTTAAAATCATACATAAATATTCCCAAAATGATATATATGTATACGGAAAAATTTAATATGAACATTAAATATTCTAAAAAATCATCACCACGTAGCAGTCCTAAAGTACGTAAATTAATATTATTAATTGGAACTTGTTTAGCAATATTAAGTTCATATAATACAAATATAATCATACAAAAAATATAAACCAATAAAACATTACTAGATTTTTTCAACATAGAAAAACTATTATATAGACTATATTTCATTAGCACCTCACATCTCCCATTTTTTTAATTGATATAATATATGTAATATATAATAAGCAAAACATCAATATAGTTATTATAGAGAAAGATAAAACATTAATAAAAAATGTTTCATATTCTACAATGTCTAAAAAATATATGCCAAAATAGTATGGAATCTTAAATATATTATTTACTACGCCTATTTGAAACCATTGGCAAGTAAAAAGTGATGATATAAATAAAAACGTAATTATAATACAAACTATTTTATCAAACAGTTTATATATAAATAAAAAGAAAATTGATACAATAATTGATAAAATATATAGTTTTATTGCAACATATATCGTATAAATAAGATTTGTAGTCTTAAAAAAATCTACATATTTAATTATCAAACTACCATTAAAGAAAAAATTTAAAAACGTTAAAATAGCTAATAACATTATAATAAATATAAAGGTATTCCCAAAAACAACGCTTTTAATCATCTCTTTAAAATATTTTTTGGTATTATCTAACCTCATTATTAACATATAATTTTTATCAAACAAATTAATAATCAACACGTCAAATAAAATAATCATCGGAAGAAAACACAAAGTTATAAATTGCTGGTATGTTAATGCCTCCACTAACGCAGTGAAATAATCTTTGCTAGTATTAATTGTAGAACAAAAATATCCAAACACTATTAAGGCAATTGAAAGAAAAACAATTACAATTTTATTAGATAAGATTGCTTCTATATTTGCATATATATACTTACTTTTCTGCATCTATGATCACGTTCTCCTCGTTTTTATATATAATTTTAAATAAAATTGTAGTAATAATAAATAATATCACTGAATAAATAAACATATTTATAAATGTAACCCCAGAATCATAATACCAAAAACTAAATAACGTCAAACCATTAGCGAAGAAATCGTTATTAAATACATTTGATAAAATTGGCCCTACAATAACTGCTGCTATAATCTGATATACGATAATAACTAAATATCCAAGAACACAAGATAAAATAAAGTTTTTATTCTTACGCGCAAATATAAGTCCAACGTTAACGCATACTAAAGATATCACAAATAAATTAATGGTAATCTGAGTAAATCGTAATATCTCAGAAATCACCGTTTTATTTACAATAGCACCAGTAAACATATTAGCTTGCCATGACATCAGATCAAAATTAAAGTTAGTAACAATACAAGAAAATACAAATGATAAAACTATAAATATAGGTATTAAAAATGCCGCACTCCATGACTTTAACATTTCAATATTAATATATTCATTATATTTTTTCCTTGCCAACACATTTTTGAAAAAACCACTATGAATTTTTTTATGAAACATGTAGCTCCCCAATACGATCAATAAAAGCGGATATACAAATTGTATAGAAACAGTAATACCATCTTTAAAATAACTTTCTTGTTTTGAGAAAACATCAGGTTGCCCTACTATAATTGATTGACCATTGGATGATAATTTTTCTGCATACTTTATATCTCGATTATATTGACATTTATATATAATACTATCAATAGTTAACATCAATAATATTAAAATTATCATTAATAAAAACATCTTCTTCATAATAACCTCCACAAAAATAAAGAAGGATACTTATAAATATATATCTTTAATTTGCTATATAATATTCGTCCTCAGATAGCCACCATACTCCATACAAACCAGTCACGCCTATATGGATTCCTGAGGTTCTCATCGATAACTTTTTAATTCCAGGAGTGGTTGCTATATATACTTGGCTCGTAAATAATCCACCATGGATTTGCAACAATTTAGGATATGGCGATCCAACTCCTTGCCATGTTGAGTCAACATAATCATCATCCTCGCTATCTTTATGTGATAGCCTAAATTCGATATTTCTATCTTTATAAACGTTATCTATTTCCAGTATTTGATTATCATATGTACTTTTATATTTTTCATCCTGTATAGTAGTTCCTTTTAATGATTTCAATGCCGTACTATAAACGGAATATGTCCAAGCAGAAACCCCGCTTTTCATCGCTAGTATACTCAGAATAAAAAGCACACTTAAACATTTGAAAATTTTAATATAATCATCCCCTTTTATTTTATAAGTATCCTATAATAATATTATAACATATAATAATACATTTTTATATAAAAAAAGATCTATAAAATAGACCTATTTTTCATCATCTTCACCATATCTTATTTCTACGATTAAAGCATATATTTCATAAATGAAAATTATAAAACATGGAACTAGTACTGCGAATAAAAATCCCCATTTTGATTCTAAGAATGATAAGTATATACCAATTCCTGAATATGTTTTAATTGCTTTACCAATTATATATTCTTGTGAAAATCCCGCGCCATTTTTATACGCGATAGTTTTATCTTTTGGATATAAATCTTTTACTATACCAACTTCAACATTTGCTTTTTGTTTACTATCTACACTATAAGCAAATATCTCGTCGCCTTCTTTAATTGTATCATACGCGACTTTTTCAACAATTACTAAATCACCTTTTTTATAATTTTCAGAAGATATTTCACGACTAATTATTATAAGTGATCTATCACCAAATTCAGTTACCCCATAATCATTGAAATTTAATAATAATACTGTCATTAATAATGCAAAGCAAGAAAATACAAATATTACTATTCCTATAAATATCTTTTTAATTTTTTCTAAAACTTTCATGTAACCACCTATCTACTACCCTATACATAATACCATAAATAAAACTAAGATTCAAGACACTCACTTATTTTAAATATGTCCTTACTAATAGGATTACTACTTTGATTATAAAATTTAATACTTACTGTTTCATTTTTTAAAACGTCTTTAGTAAACTCATTTATATATCCTTCTGCATCAGAAGAAACTACATCAATTAAAGTTGGTTCAACTTTTAAATTAGTACTATCCCATTTAACATTGAAACATTTATCTTGATTATAATAATTACTTATATTAAGTGTTCCATAATTATCATATTCTATAAAGTTATAATCAAAACTACCTACTATATTTTCTTCTTTATGCAGTAAAACTTTATTTTTTATAGTTTTTTTATAAGGAGATATACTTTTTATTACTATTTCTATTTCTATATCTTTATCTTGTGTATCTAAACTTATCGAAATATTTTCAAAACTTTTTTCTCCACCATTAAGTGTCGATTTATATAAATCTTGCCCATTTATTTTACATGATACATCAGATATACAAGAAACTTCATATGAAATATCATCTTCTGTATATTTATCTATGTTATAATTAAGTACTTTAAATCCGATATCTTTACCGTCCCAAAAGTTATATACAGTTATACTTTTATCATAATCTGTTTCAAAATAAAATCCTTTTGAATTTAAGTAATAGTCCCATAAAAAATTAGAAGAATATAATGCTTTAGTAACATTAACTATAACAAAAGAAAGAACTATTAATGATATGACTATTAATGCTTTTTTCATATATCCTCCTAATCTATTTTTTGACTACTATCTATTTCTAAGTTTATATAATCTACTAGTGATGAATATTCTATATCACTATATTCAAGTGGGAAAACTAATTTAAGATAATATTCATCTTTAACATTTTCCATATATGGCATTATAATATCTTCACTTATACATTCTAATTCGTTTAAACTATTTCTTTCGTTAGTCTCATCACATGCCATAACAAGATTATCATCTATATCATATATAGATATTTCTAGTGGCATAAAATGCATAGTTTTTATTTTAATATTATATTTAATTGTAACATCACTCTTTTTAGTATTTGAATTATTTGAAATGGCAAATTCATATTTTAAATTATCCCCAGGTTTAATGTTTGAAATAGGAATATTAATTAATTCTTTTCTATCTGTATCAAAAACAAATGTAGCTAAAGATATATCTGATTTTATCTTTGCTTCAGATGTATACATAGAATAAGTTATACCTATTCCAAAAATTATTCCTATAACCAATATAGTTATTATTATAATTCTTTTCATAATTCACCTATCTTATAATTGTTTTTATAGTGACATTTGATACTTTATTATCTCCATCATATAATTCAAATACAAATTTATATCCGTTACTATCAATATCATCTTTTATATTAAATATAATATCTTCTAAATCTATCATGTATACATTATCTATGCCTTCTAAATTATTATCAATATAATCTTTTAAATCAACTAATATATATTCTTGATTATACGCGGTTAATTCTTTTTTCTTATATAAAGAAACTCTCAAATTAGGGTTTTCTAACATTCCAGTATAATCTATATCAAAATTTATAATACTTCCTTTATCTATAATTGGATTAGTAATTTTAACATCGAAATTATATTCATTATTAATATTACTAGTAAATAATAAAGGAATAGTTACATAATTATAACTTGGATATTTTATATTTATACCATCAATTGATAAATAACCTCTTATTTTAAAATAATATGTACCATTTAAATTTGAATTGCTTTCAAATGTTATTATATCTAAATTAACATATTTATTTTTTTCTTTACCTAAATTTATATTTACTCTATTGTTACTATCAAATACATAAATAGTATTATTATATCTAAATCTCAAATCCTTTAGTTCATCTCTAGATAACATATTACCAAGAGTATCATACACTTCAATTGAAATACCTTCATACAAATTTTCTAAAGAAGTATCTAAAACATTAATATCATTATATAAGATATTTTCTAAATTAAGGTTTAATCCTATAGTATTTATACTTTGAACACCATAATTAATAGTATTTGAGAATGCACTTGTAATTGATAACTTATTAGTATCTGTATCTATTAAACTAAAAGATACATTATCGTTTGATTTAATTACATCTCCAGCTTTAGCTATTAGACTTAAACTATAATTATTAGTCACATTAGAAATATTTCTAAAATCAATAAATATATTATAACTTTCAGAATCTAAGGAATTATAATCATCATCATTAAAATATTCATCAAATACTATCTTACCTACTTTTTTTAATCTAGATAATGGATATAAATAACTATTTAAACTACTATCATAATCTGATGTATCAACTACATATTGATAATATTCATTTCCACTTTTTAAAGTAATAATAGTATTACTTGGAAGTGCCTTATCCACTTTAATATATCTTTTATAATTATTAAGTCCTACCAAATGATTTAACGATATATCAAAATTCATAGATGAATTATATCTCATATTACTTGTAAATTCTAAATTATTTCCTGATTTTAAATTTGTTATCTCATATGACATATTAACCATCATATCAGTATTTAAATATGTGACATATAAATCCTTATCAGTAACTTTGACGTACACTATATATAAATCAGATGAAATACTTATTGGATCATTATAAGTGATCCATTCAGAATCATTTAATTCTTCTTTTGTTAATGCTTTATCTGAAACTAAATATTCTATTTTAGATATACTATCAGTTGTACCATTATCCAAAACCTGATATGTAATATTTTGATTTATAAACTTGTTAGTTGGTGTATGATATTCACTCCATATAGTATTACCATTAGAAATACTTACATTAGATCTTTCAAAATCAATTATAAGCTTATCTGTATTAATATAATAAACATTATCATTATAATCCTCATATTTAACATACAATATATAAACATTATTATCTAATTTAAATACACCATTGTATTCTGTCCAGTTAACACTTTCCAAATCTTCTACTAAATCATTAGCTAGATAGTACCAAACATTTTTAATTGGCTTATAAATATCAGTAGTAGAAATTAATACTTCAACTTCATCATCGTATCTAACTTCAGATATATCAGCATTTAAACTATCCCATGTTAAGTTACCGACTTTAACTTGTACTGTCTTATTTTTAACATCATCAAAATATAATATAGGAAGTTCTTCTCCTACCCAAATATTTCCATTAGAAACATTCTCATCATCTATATATTTGGGATATAAAGAATTAATTTCTTCAAAATCTAATTCATTAAAATCATTAGTTAAATATTCTAAAACATTATAACTATTTTCTATTTCTATATTTGAAAGTAATATATCATCAATCATATATGAAGGACTTGTAGAAAAAGTTTTATCAATGTATAAATCTGAATTATATACCTTACTTACTAATCCTGACTTATTATCGGATAATAATTGGCCATTGTTGTATACATATCTTAAATAACTATCAGAATACATTATAGTATCAGTAATACCAGATACTCTATCACCACTTACTTTTCCAGCATTATAGCTATTTTTAATATTAGTATCAATTGATGTGCCTAATATACCAGATGCATAAATACCTTTAACATTACCTTTATTTACTACACCATCAATAATTGTAGATATAGCATTACCAACAATACCAGATGTTTTATTTTCTTCATATGTTAAAGTATAAGTTAAATTTTCAAAAGTTGCATTATCTGCTTCAAATTCTAATTCATTTGCAATTTCTATTTCAAATTCATCACATGCATATGTATTTCCATTTAAAATAAATTCTGATGTTCCACTACATGTACCAGTCAAAACATTACTAGATACATTAGAAATAAGTGGAATATCAATTTTTTTATTTAATGTATCTAAAACTTCAAAATCATCTATAGTAATTGTTTTGCTTACTTCTTTTTTTAAAGTATTGCCAACTACAATTCCATCAAATATTATATTTTTTAATATAGCATTATCCGCATTCGCGGCTACTCCAGCAGTTATATATCCACCATTTATAAATGCATTATCGATATATAAATTTTTTAGTTCACCAGATAGATTTAGAAATAATGAGTTAACGTCTTCATTATCTTCATAAAGTCCATATATTGTGTGAAAATCACCATCTAATATTCCTTTAAAATTTTCGATAGATGGTAATATCAATATATTACCTTCTTCATTTTCTAAAGCTTCATCAGTATAATATTTACCATTGCTTAAATAATAAGTTTCATCATCTAAAATATAACTATCTTCCTTAAATACTCCTTTATTAATTACAATATCTCCAGTAAGTTTTATATATTTACCATCATAATCATCTTCTTTAGTACTTAATGCGAAGAACGCAAATTCATTGGCATTAGAAATTATATAAGGATCTTCCAAAGTACCCGTTCCTTTTTTAAATCCAGATGATGGTAGGCCATCCCAAGATATATCAGTATCTTTAAATTTAAACCTAGAAAAAGTAGGTATGATAACTGAAAATACAAATACTAAAATAAATATTACTATAAATACTATTTTTTTGTTTTTCATACCACTCACCTACTATCTTTTATACATAATAATTATATCATATAATAGTTTTTTTTAAAACAAAAAAGGCTTTATTTGCCTTCTTGATTTAATATTTTTTGTGATTTAACTAAGAACCAAATTTGTTCTACAGTTGCACCACTATTTTCTATATTATTAATACGTTCAATAAGTGATATTTTACTGTTTAAAACACTGATATTATCACCTACAATATCTTCTTCATTAATTTGAATATTATTAAGTTTATACTTGTTCGCGATTATTCTAGGAATATTATTATCTTCAAAAATAGATAATCCCCTTGCTATAATGTTAGTTGGATTCATAGCAAATTCATCAAATAAATCACTTTTTTCAATAACGTCATTATATGAATTTACTTTATATACAGTTTGAATAGTTAACTTTTTAAAATAATCAAAACTATAATATAAATCTAGTACTTCAGCAATAGTCATATTAATATTTAAAACTTCAGATATTTGAGCTTTAATATATTCTCCATCATATTTTTTATATAATGCATATAATTTTTTAGCCATGCTTACAGATTCTATTTTTAATGAACGATTATCCTCTTTTTTCCATACTTTCTTATTTATTTTTTCTAACTCTGCTTCTTTTTTTCTAATGACATTTTCTAAAGCTTTCATTTCATTATAATTCGCGTCATTTTGTGAAGCTTGTTTTTCATATTGCTTTCTAAATTCATCTAGCATAGGAACTATTTCTAAATATTGACTATACTCTTTTAAATTCGCGCCTAGTTTATTTAATGTCATGCATATTTTTTCCATACTTGCTTTATCTTCTAAAGATATATCTGGTGATATAAAAGAAGAATAAGCAGATTGACGGAATTTATTAGTTTTTAAATATTGTGATATATCAAACTCACCATTTAATGCCTTTGTTAAAATATCTGATACATCCTCTTTACTAGCTTTAGCAAATTCTTCATAAGCTTTTTCTAGTTTTTTAATACAATCACGATAATTTTCAATATAATAGTCTCTTGAATAATCTTTTCTTATTTTTTTAACATAATCTTCAAATTTCTTATTATATTTTCTAATTAATTTTCTAAAATTTATTTCAATATGTCCTATTAAATCAGGATTAACCCAATAAATTTCTTCAAATGTTTTATTTAGATTTTCTAAAGTATCTTTGCCAGATCTAACATTTAAAAATACTTTCATATATCTATTCACGTAATAGGTATAATCAAAATCTTTTTCAGTTAATGTAATACCAACAAGTTCAAATTTATCGATGAATTCATGAATGATTTTATCAACAGAATCAAAATTGAATACATAATAATTACTTATACGATAAGCAAGCTCATCAAATCCCATTTTTTCATAATAAGTATTATATGGGTTAAAAAATTTTCTTATTTTTTGTAAAGTATTTATATTATCCATATAAGCTTGTAAATCTTTTGAAGTAGTTTTAATTTTCAAAGATTTATTCTTCGCATTTATATATTTATAAACACTATTTCTATATGTTACATATTTAGAAGAAAATTCAGCAACTGTTTCATTGAATTTTTTTATATTAGTTTTAGTTTTAGTAGGTAGTGATGATAAAAGAGTTTTTTTAACTTCCATATCATTGTTAATAAAATCTAGAAAGTTATTCATCTTTTTCACCTTTTTCTTCCATAACAATTTTACTACCATCTAAAAATTCAACGAATTCTTCTATTTTGTTATATACCTCAATTAAGTCTTCTAATGTTAATAAAGATAAGTCAAAATCAACTTTTTCATTTAACATAACATCACCCCTTTTTAATTAAACGTATCATATCCCACAGTATCTTTTATAAAGCTAATATCAATATATAAATCTGCACCTTCAGAATCAGTTTCTAGACTATCTATATCTTGTCCTTCTATCCATAAATATACTCTTGCTTTAGTAATTCCATCTGGTATTTCAAACAAAGGTCTTTCAAAATCCTCTTCATGAATAGTATTTTGTAAAGAAAAGTAATTTAAATCAAGATTAGGTGAACCAGAAACGTTATCTTTAACATATATAGGACCGCCCTCTTTTATCATCGCGTATGTAGGAAATCTCTTACCATCAATTAAATTTATATCATATTTCATTGCTCTTTCAATTGAAAGATCTGTATGATTTTTACTATTAGGTTCATATATAATTGCCTCACAAGTACCTTGACATTTCATATTTTGAATTGTACTTACATCTGATCCATGAGGAACTGTGCCAACTTTTACTATTCCTATTCTAAGTGAATTAGTAAGCCCTTTCATTTCTTCATTACCATCAGATGTCATAGTAATAGAAGTACCCTCTTCAAAATATAGGTTATCTGCGACAGGAGAACCTGTCACATTTTTAAAGAATAGATCAAACGCGATATAGTTATTATATGAACGTGGTGCAGTATCAACTACTTTGTTAGTATATATAAAACCATTTTCTTTCTTACGATTTCTGTATTTAACTCCTGAAGTCGCGAATATATCGAAGAAATAATTATTATCCCCAGAAATTCCATTTGAAGATATTGGTGTTAAACCATTAAGTGCCCATTGATTTACATGATTAGGATATGTACTACCTAAATTAGTTATAAGTACATCTCTTGATATTTCAACATAACTATTAAAATTAATTCCATCAAATGAAATGGTCAAACCACCATTTCTAGCAACTACCATGTTGAATTTTTTAACTTTGACATTAAGTGCGGTTGAAAACCAAGCATATGATGAAAAGATAAATAAAACGCCTAGAAATACTATTACAATACTAAGTACAATTTTCTTATGTTTTTTAAATAATTCCATCTTTTCACCACCTATTATAAATAAATGAAGAGTAAGTATAATAACATTACTCTTCATTCACGCCATTATACTAGTCTATACTAGTATATTATCCATTGTTTTGTTCTTCTCCACCAGAATTTTCTGGAGTTTCAACATCAGTAATATCTGTTGATGGTCCTTCGTATTCAATATCATCTTCAGTATATCTTTCCTTAGTGAATCCAAAGTTAACAGAAATTTTCTTTCCTAATGATGCGAAATCATAGTTATCAACATCTTGTCCTTCAATCCAAATGTATACTCTTACTTTAGTAATACTATTTGGCGCTAAAGTCATAAATGTTGGTCTTGAAGTACTTGTTAAGTTCTTCATTGTATCTGTAAAGTATGGGTAATCAACTAATTTAAATTCTTCACGAGCTTCCCATTTTGCAGCTTCTGCAGCAGCAGCTTTTTCACTATCTTGAGTTTGAGCTAAAGCAGTTGCACTTTCATTAACAGCAGCAGCATAAGTTGCATATGGAGTTGTATTAGCTACATAAGTATTGAATTGTTCACCATCGTAAATATCAACGTTATCAGCAATACCAATTACTCTACTAATTGCATAAGTTTTATTAGCAGCATTATCAGCTACACCTGAACATGCATCAGCATTATAAGATTCAGCTAAAGTAACATTAGATCCATTTTCTTTTCTTGTTTTACAAGAAGTCTCATACCAGTTAATTGCATTTTGAACGTGTGCTTTATCATTTGGTTCCCAAATTTGTGCACTACGGCAAATACCAGTAACTTGAGCTTGACCTTCACCTTTAGCTACATCTGTACAAGTTATATCAGTAATATTTTTAACACTTGCAACATTATCAGTAGCTTCTACACGTCCGATTTGAGCGAATGCTACTCTGACTGAGTTTTCAATACCAGTTCCAGCTACTCCACCAGTAGTTGCAACTTTAACTTCAGAATTTACTGTTAAGAATATATCTTCTTCATTTAATACATTATTTTCAGTATAGTATTCATGACCAGATAAGTTTTTAATGAATAAATCGAATGCTACATAACCATTACTTTCGATTGTACCAACTTTACCTTCTTCAGTTTTATCATAGTTATGAACACGACTCGCTAATAATCTATAACCACCTTTTGTAGTAGTCAAACTTCCCTTTTCATAAAGTTGTAATCTAGATACTGTTGAATCTACATCACCAACTGATGAAATAGGAATCAATCCAGTAGATGCCCATGTATTTGTATTTCCTTCATAAGCTTCTACATTTCTTGCGTCTAATTGATAAGACCAATGTTCACCATCCATTGATAAGAACAAACCTTCAGTTGTTGCGATATCAATATCAAATGATGTAACATTAACTGTTTTCATACCAACAAACCATGCATAAGTTCCTGTTGATATGATGATTGCGCAGATAAAACAAATTACTACAAGATTTCTAATTTTTTTTCTACGTCTATTGTTTTTCATATAATCTCCCTCCTAATTTATTCTCATGTAAGGGGAATAGCCCCTCACATGTAATAACCTTTCAATAAATTATCCTTGGTTACCTTCACCGTTATCTGGAGTTGGTGCTTGGTAATCATATGCTGGATGTTCATCTCTTTGAACGTCTGTAGGTAAGTCTGCGCCTTCAGGATTAACATAATTGAAGTCTTCGTCGAACATTCTTTCCTTAGTTAGTCCAAATCCAACAGATATTTTCTTTCCTAATGATGCAAAGTCATAGTTATCAACATCTTGTCCTTCAATCCAAATATAAATTCTTACTTTTGTAATACTATTTGGTGCTAAAGTTATAAATGTTGGTCTATCAACACCAGTAAGTGACTTTTCTCGATCTGTGAAATAATCATATGCGAATAATTTACCATCTTGTGCAGTTTCAGCAATACTTGCTGTATAACCATTATAATCAAGTCCATCATATACATCTACTTGATCAGCGTATCCTATAACACCGCTGATTGCATTAGTTTGTACATAATCACCATCTTTTAAAGCTTTACAAGCTCCATCAAATGAAGTTCTCTTAGTTAAATCTGCAGCAGTTCTTTTTAAACATGATGTTTCATACCAGTTAATTGCGTTTTGAACATGGAATCTATCATTTGGTTCCCAAATTTGTGCTGGTCTAGAAGCACAGATACCAGTTACATTAGTATCGCTTGTACAAGTAATACCAGTAATTGTAGCTTGGTCTGTTTCAGTAGCTTCAACACGTCCGATTTGTGCAAAACCAACTCTTACTGAGTTTTCAATACCAGTTCCTGCTACTCCACCATTTGAGCTTACTGTAACTTTTGAATCTGGTGTTAAGTAAATTGCTTCTTCATTTAAAACATTTAAATCTTTATAATATTCATGGCCAGATAAGTTTTTAATAAATAGGTCAAATGCTACATATCCATCTTGTTCTAAATTACCATCAACTGTATTTAAAACTTGACTAGCCATAATTCTATATCCACCAGGAGTTGTTGTAAAACTTCCTTTTTCATACATTATCATTCTTGATACATCAGTATCGATTATACCTACCGATGAAACAGGATATAATCCACTTCCGCCCCAGCTATTTGTATTATTTGATGTATTTACTGTACTATAGTTTTCTTTATTGATTTCAACTGTGTCAGCCCATTTAACACCGTCTAATGAAAGTGATAAACCATCAATTGCAGCGATTTCAACATCAAAACTTGATACATTAACAGTTTTCATACCAACGAACCATGCGTATGTTCCAGTTGATAATATGAATGCCATCAAAGCACATGCTATGATCATTCTTCTTGCGCGTTTAATATGTTTGTTTTTTCTTTTCATAATACTCCTCTTTCTAATCATCTGTGTGTTCTGAGTTAAAATTCATCGTAATTTTAATCTCTCCACCTAAAATATTATCATTGCATTCCGGATCAGAACCTTCAATCCATAAAACTACTGTATATTTATCTATGTCACCCGGTTTGAAATCAGCAACATGATCGAATGCCACTAGCTTGTCTTCTAAGAAAGGAGTTGTATTTTCTTCAGCTTCATCTTTTGAAGATTTTTTCGCATAAGTAGTTTCTACATCGTTTTTATAGACGCGAATTCTAACTGCCTCATCAACATTCTTTATAACGTCATCTATTACTATTTCACTATAATAATCTGATGTATCATTTCCCATATTTTCAACATAGAAAGTATAGGCTAAATAATTAGCACCATTATGCGACCCACCTCTAGACTGGGCTATGTCATTTGGTAACCATTTATAAGAAATGTTATCAAATGTATCAGGCGATACCGCATAAAGTTCAGATCTAAACACTTTATAGTCAGGATCATCATATACTATAAGACCCCTATCATAGTAAAGGTTTTTATCTAACGTTATACTAAAATTACTATTATTATAAATAATACCAATAACCAAATATAAAATAACTAGCATTAATAAAATGAACAATAAAACAATTTTAACTATTTTTTTTATCTTCTTTTCTCTTTTAAGCTTGCTTGTAGTTAACGCAATTCTTTTATTATTCATCTTGACTACCCCTTTATATCCTATGTATATCAGAGTTACACACACCTATTATGATATTTTTTACAATACAATTATATTATAACATATGGCAACCAAATGTCAATAACCTTTGTCGTTTTTTGTTGGTATTTGTTGGATAAAAAAAGAAACACTAAAAAATGTTTCAATTTTCTTCAATTTCACTATTGACAAACTTAATATCCAAGAATTTCTTACTCGCAAGCAAATCACACATATGAACTAATTTTTCATACTTGTTTTTAGGTAGTGGCATCATTACATTACCATTAAAATCTTTATTAAATGGCCCCATATGTGCTTCTACCATACCGCATAAAAGCTCTAATTCTTCATCTTCTAATGTTAATTTATCCTTATTATCACGGATTAGTTTAGCTGCAAGCATAGGATGATTTACTAAAGTGTATTTGCCTTTTTCAAATCCATATTTGCATCCATCATGCATTATCAAAGCTAAAATAACCAAATCTTTTTCAATATCAGTATACCCAGTACATAAACATTCATTAGATAAAATTTCATAGGCAATTCTAACAGCTGCTTTAGTATGCCTTAAAAGTCCACCATCTCCTTGTGCAAAAGAAGGATGATACTTACCTGTAGAAGATGCTGGTACCTCGTAAAAATAATCAGGCAACAAATCAATTAATTTCTTCGCATTTTCTAAAATTCTACCATCTTTAATATAACTTAATTCTTTAACAAACGCACTATCCTTATTCATAATTACCTCCAATAAATTCTTCTAATATTCCATTAGATACATATATTAAATCCTTTCTTATTTTAACATATCCATTATCTATTTCTAATTTTTTTTCATTTATTAATCTTTTTATAATATCGATATCTAATATATCAATTTTATATTTTTTTCTAAAATCATCTATATTAATTCCTTTTAATTTTCTAAATCCTAATATAAATTCATTTTCCATATCTATATTTTTTGATATGATATCTTCTTCTAATCTAAAACTACCTTTAATATAATTTGTTATACTTCTAGTGTTAGTATATCTTATATTATCGATATATCCAGAAGCAGATAAACCAAATCCATAATATTTTTCATTATTCCAATATACTAAATTATGTTTAGATTCATATCCAGGAATACCAAAGTTACTTACCTCATAATGATTATATTCACCTAAATTTTCACATATTAAATCATACATATCTCTATCTAAATCTTCTGCTATATATTTTTCTTTCTTATTATAAAGAATAGTATGTGGTTCTATAATAAGAGAATATGTAGATATATGTTTAACATCTAGACTCTTTATAAAATCTATATCTTCTTTTACTTCTTCTAACGTCTCATCTTTAAGTGCATACATTAAATCCACACTTATATTATCAAAGTATTTTTTTGCAATATCTATTTTAGGCTTTATATCTTTACTTTCATATGTCCTACCTAAATATTTTAAATACTTATCATGTGTAGACTCAATACCTATACTTAATCTATTTACGCCGTTGTCTTTTAAATATGACATAAGCGTATCAGTAATATCTTCTATATTGCATTCAAAAGTAAATTCAGTATACCCTTTGAATATGTTTATTATTTCAAATAATCTTTTTAAATTATCAGATGATAGTGCAGATGGAGTCCCACCACCTATATATAATGTATATATATCTTCGCCTTTATAATTAAATTTAATTTCTTTTTCTAAAGCATCTAAATAATCACTTACTAACTTTTCATTATAATAAATTCTTGAAAAGTCACAATAAGTACAAATAGACCTACAAAAAGGTATATGTATATATATAGATATCATAACACCACCAATATAATTATATCAAATAAAATAAAAAGAAGCATTAAGCTTCTTAAAAATTAGTACAATAATTAGTTTGTTTCAAAACATCTATAGTAGAATTAGCCATACGAGTAAATCCATAATCACCAGGATGTCCTGCTACTCCACCACTTGTAATTCTATATGTTTTACCATCTCTTACATATTTTGCTCCAATATATGATAAGTATCTTTCCGTACCTCTTATATATGTCGCATCTACAAAAGTTATCTTAGTAGAATTTACAGCTTCTTTGATTAACGCAATTGTTTTAGGATGAGCTAAGGCACCAATCCAATATATTTTAGCATTTGGATATGTTTCTTTTAATCTATTAATTAAATATATAGAATCTTTTACAAATGTAGCGCGTTCTTCAGTTGATGTAGAATTAGTACCATATTGTAAAAATATAGTTTTAACTGGTTTATTTTTATTTCGTTTAGATTCAAAATTTGTAATCATCTTTTCAACCATAGAATTTCTTTCGCTGCTTGTAGTCGCGTTTTCAAAAGGATTAGTGACATATCTTAAAAATGTGGAATTAGAATTCATGTTTCTCATATATTGCATAACATAATATACATAATCTGATTTATTATCACTTGCAGCCATACCATGCCCAAATCCATTAGTTAATGAATTTCCTATAAATAAAACTGTTTGAACAGGAGTTGTACAACTGTTATTACCAACAGAAGCATTTATATAAACATCCAATTTAACATTTTTTAAAGTAGTACCACTATAATTTAGTCCTTCCATTAAAATCATTTTACCAGATATATCTTTATACATATATTTAGCATCTTTGAATGTTGCGTTTGAATTAGTTAAAGTCTTTATTACAAAATTACCACTAGATCCATAATGCAAATCATCAAATTCAATAGTGTAAGTTTCTTTATTACCATATACAATCGGTCTATATTTATCTATAGAAAAATAATAAACATTAGAAAATGATTCTGCATAACTTCTTAGGCTTTCAGGTCCCCATATATCTAATCCAACTTTATTATATGTATCTATAAATTTAGAACCAACAGTAAAGTTTTTATTAGGAACTACTAATTTAACTAAATTACATCCATAAAAAGATGCTTCACCTGCTGTTTTAGTATTACTTCCAAATATTACCATTTCAAGATTCTTTGAATTTCTAGCTAGGTTAGCTGGTATATTTACTAAATTATTAGAAAGAACTAATACCTTCATTGAATTATTATTTGAAAATGCATATTCTCCTATTTCCGAAACTGTATCAGGTAATACTATATATTCAATATTAGTATTCGAAAATGCATATTTACCTATCTTTTTAAGACTATTATTAAAATATACTTTTCTTAAATTAGTAAGGCTTGAAAAAGCATAATCTCCAATAGTAGTAACATTACTTCCTATAATAACTATTTCTATATCATTTTTATATTTATACCAAGGCATATTACTGCCGTTATAGTTTTTCATAACATTATTGCTAGATATAGTTAATGTTTTATTTTTAAATTCCCATTCAGATACTTCTTTATTTTCAACTTTGTTTTCTACTTTATTATCTTCAGTAACTATTTCGTTTCCAGTAACATCCATATTTTCAACAATTTTATCATCAATATTATTACCTATTTCTTCTATTTCATTTGAAGTATCAGAATTATTATTCTCGATAACATTAATAGTATTACTATCACCATCCACATCATCAAATATAAGTCTATCCTTACTATACGTTTTAAATGTTATAGCTCCTACAGCAACAATAACAATAATTAAAATTATCCAAGCACTTCCGTTTTTCATACTTACTCCTTTTTATTTATTAGTTTTATTCTAATACTTTTTATATAATTGTCAAATCAAAAAAGGTGCATAACACCTAATTTTCTATAATATTATTTGTACCTCTATTTGTAATAGCCACGTGATTATTTTTGACAATATAGGAAGAACTATCAGTCCATAAGTATATTTCTCCATTAACTATATTGTTATTAATAATTTGAGTTTTTTGTTTTCCAAAGCATAGCATTACATTTTTACCTAAATTAGTATCTTGTCTGATAACATTATTATCATGGAATTTAACGTCTACATTACCTGAACCAGCAAAACGTACGAAAGTAAAATCGTTATTGGATCTACCCGAATCTTTTATAGTATTATTATAAATATCTACGTTAGTACTTTCACTTATTCGCATACCATCTAACCAAATTCCATTCAAAGTATTATTAGAAACAGTAACTAAAGAAGAATTACCAATTTGAATACCATATCCACCACTTGTTAAAGAACTATTATCAATAGCATTATTTTTAATTACTACATTAGTACCAGAGGCGACTATTCCTGTTGATACCCCACTTATATTATTACCTATAACTTTAATATTTTCTATAGTACCACGTCCAACAAATATGGCAGTCGCATAAGTTTTATTTTTAATAGTATTATTTTTAATTACTACATCAGTAGTTTTACCTGTACCATAAATTGAAATAGGTTCAGAATTAGCATGACCATCAAATAAATTATTTTCAACTACTAAATCAGAATTATCTGAACTTCCTAAAGTTATAACTCCACAGTCTACAGTTAAGAATTTAGAATTTTTAACATGAATATGCGTGCCACCGATAATTCTTATAGCAGCATAAACATTGTCCATAAAATAACAGTCCTCGATATTTATATTTGAAGAATTCCAAACATCAAACATATGAATTCCATCAGTTGCGCTGTGACCTGCTTCTTTAGTGTTATATTGAATATTTCCACTAAAAGCAACTTTTTTAAATGTTAAATTACTTTTATCCCTAGTTTGAAACATATCACTTGAAACAGGCATTCCAGCTACTGCTTTAAATAAAGATGTCTTTCCTTCACCAATAACTATAATATTACTTGAAGTATTTATTCTATCTGTTATTATATATGTTCCAGATGGTACATATAAGATATGTCCTTTCACCTTTTTAAACGCTTCATTTATATATAAAGAATCTGAAGTAGATCCATCACCATGCGCTCCGAATTGTTTTAAATTCATTTGATTTTTTATAATCAATTTAGCATATAATCCATTATCGAGTTGAAATATAGAAATATCATCTGCTGTTAAACTTTCATTTGTAATTTCATAATACGCTCCGCCACCATCAGAAGCTTTATAAAATCCTTTAGTGCCTACTACATCACCATTTTTAACTTTCGTACTAGATTTTAACTCAGCAACAGAAGCATATATGGAAGATGTTTTGGTTTCTTTATCCGTTAAGGTAATTGTAGGTTCTTCATAATTAATTGTGGATTCCTCATGATTTTCAGATTCTTCATAACTTATATTACATACTTGATTAGAATATACAGAAACTTTATCATCATCCATAGTTTTATACGCACTGTTAACTCCATCAGTTAAGCATATACTAACTCTTAACTTAGAATCTACTAGAACGATTCCGTTAACTACCATACCACTATACTCTAATTTTTGATTTTCCATTGTAATCATTTCACCATCAATTATATCAAATCTAATAGTTTCATCTGATTTATATTCCATAACATATAATTTGGCCGATTCTACTAATCCATCCGCACTTGATCTTAAAGCACCAAGTTTAGAATTTTCAATTATATGTGATATTAAAGGTGTAATTATTAACGCAACAATTGCAAGTATTACTATTACTGCAAGCATTTCTATTAAAGTAAACCCTTTCTTCATACATACACTTCCTTATAGCATAAGTATATCATACTATCTTAACTATATAAAGAAAAAGACTAGTTTTCTAGTCTTTAACTGCTTGAAAGTGTAAATGTCGCGAAATCCATATTATCGTTTTCGAAATATTTAAACTGTGAAGTTACAGATGTTTTAGCTTTAGGCCTATTACAAGTATTATTATTCATAACAAGGCGATCTTCATTACCATCACTTGTTTCACATATCAATACTTTTATAGTATCAGTTCCATTATGCTTAATATCATTATTTGAAAATGTAACTATTCTAGAAGAAGAATTTCCAGCAGGCGTAAATATTCTTGTTCTAGCAACGTTAAATCCAGAACCAACATCAAAATGATTTTTATCTATAGTAATATTACTATTTAATGAAGAGGTACTTCCAGCATTAGGAGTAAATATAAATATACCTACGCCACCTTTATCAGAAAGATTAAAATTATTATTTTTTATAGTTACGTAATCTCCAGGATTACCAATAGATATATAATGTCCGAATTTAGTAATTGTATTAAACGTATTATTTTCAATAGTAACTGGAACATTAACAGAAGACAAACTTATTGCATTATCTTTATTATATTTTTGAATAATTGTTCCATTAATATCTAACGTAGAAGAAGTTCCTGCAGCAATTTTATTATTACTAATTGTAAGTCCATTAGAAGCAGTAGTAATTGAATCACTAATTGTATTAGTAATAGCAGTAACTACATTTAAAATATTAATTGTATTTCCAGATATTTTACCTGGACTATAACTTCTAATAGCAGTACCAGCATTTCCATCAAATGTATTATTTAATATATTAGAAAAAGTTATTCCTTCATGTGGTTTTGCACAGATATATCCTTCACCTAATCCAGCGTTTATTAGCTTATTATTAGATATAGTTAAATCCCTTACCTTAGTATAAATACCTTCCCTATCATGACCATATCCTATTAAATTAGTAACAGTATTATTATCAATTAATGCTTTATCTGCTTTTATTGCAATGAAATTAGCGTTAATTACATGGACATTATCATCAAAATCATCATGCGTATATAGATTAGTAAAAGTATTATTTTTAATAACAAGATTACTAGCTTCTTTTTTAGTATTATTAGTAATATCTCCAATCATCAATCCACTTATGAGTCCTTTTAAAAGACTTGTATCACCTATATTATTGAACGTATTATTATTATATGTTCCATTATCTAAAGTAAGACTATGATATATAGCTAACTTACCTATATTTTCAAAACTACAATTTTCTATAATATTATTATTTATTTTACTTCCAGCAGGAATATCGTTTTCGTCTCTAGCGAAAGACGCAACTGTTACGTTTTTAAAATTACATTTCTTATATATTACATCTCTTCCACCATTAGGAGTTACAACAAATATAACTTTTCCATCTTCATCTAATGCATGTGTCCCAACATAATCCAAATGGAAACTTGCGCCACCATCAAATGTAATACCTAAAGCACTAACGCCATATTCTGTTTTAAACGCGCCATTTTTTATAATTGTATTAACTTTCCCTTCACCAATAATATTGGTATATTTATTTAACATAATAATATTATTATTTATTTCATATACTCCTTTTGGAATATATATGCTCTCAGCGTTTGAAGAAAATGCTTTTGTAAAAGCTATATTATCATCGGTTATACCATCGCCCTTAGCGCCAAATTGTTTAACATTCATACTATGTTGAACAACTAATTTAGCTTTCAAACCATTATTAAGCTCAATTAGTGTAATATCATCAGCAGTACCCTCATCTATAATTTTATAATACGCCCCACCACCATCTGAAATATTATAAAATCCTTTAGTTTGAATAGTACTACCAACACTAACGTTAGCTTGTTTCATAAGCAATATGGTATCAAAAACTGAATTAGTTTCTATAACTTCTTCATTATTGTCATCAAAACTAACAATCGAAGTTCCATAACTAATATTGCATATCTTATTACGTACTATTGTTATTTGCTCGTCATCCGCTTGTTTATAAGCACTATTAATTCCATCATGCAAACAAATCGCAATTTTCATATTAGAATCAATTACAACTGCACCATTTTCTGCTTTACCAGTATATTCTAGTGTTTCACCTTCCGAAGAGGCAATCTCACCATTTACTATATCAAATCTCAAAAGATTATCAGGCCTTTTCTGCATATCATATAATTTAGCTGCATCCAAAAGACCATTCGCGCTTGACTTTAAAGCACTTGTTTTAACTCCATCAATAATTTTTGTAACAACAGGCGTAACTATTAAGGCAATAATTGCAAGTATTACTATTACAGCAAGTAATTCAATTAGAGTAAATCCTTTCTTCATACAACCACCTATTATAATTTTATCACAAAAAAAGATGTTTTAAAAACATCTTATTTTATTTCAAATTTATCGTTTTCAACATCTATAGTTAATTCTTTATTTGCTTTAGAATTAGTATCAATCAAATAATACGCGATTAAAGTCTCGATATTTTTAGATATATATCTTTTTACTGGTCTAGCGCCATATGCTGGATCATATGAATTATCTATAATATATTTTTTAGCTTTATCAGTTAATTTAATTGATATATGCTTATCTTCTAGACGTACATTAATTTCTTTAATTATCTTATCAATAATACCTGAAAGTATATCTTTATTTAATGAATTAAACATAATTATTTCATCAATTCTATTTATAAATTCAGGTTTGAAATATTTTTTAAGTTCTTCTAAAACTATATTATTATCTTTTCCTTCTAGAATATGCTCACTACCAATATTAGATGTCATAATAATTATTGTATTTTTAAAATCTACAGTTCTACCTTGTGAATCAGTAATTCTTCCATCATCTAATATTTGAAGTAATATATTAAATACATCTTTATGAGCTTTTTCTATTTCATCAAACAATACTATACTATATGGATTTCTTCTTACTGCTTCAGTAAGTTCTCCGGCCTCATCATATCCAACATAACCTGGAGGAGCTCCAATAAGTCTTGATACAGAAAAGCTTTCCATATATTCAGACATATCTATTCTAACCATATGACGCTCATCATCAAAAAGTTCCAAAGCTAATGCTTTTGCAAGTTCAGTTTTACCCACACCAGTTGGTCCTAAAAATATAAATGAGCCAATCGGTCTATTAGGATCTTTAATACCTGCTCTTGCCCTTATAATAGCATCAGATACTAACTTTAATGCCTCATCTTGGCCTAATACTTTCTTTCTCATATTAGCCTCTAAATTAAGAAGTTTTTCTTTTTCTTTAGATACTAATCTAGATATAGGAATATTAGTCCATTTACTGATTATTTTAGCTATATCTTCTTCATCTACTACATCAGATAATATTTTAGAATTATCACTGCGTCTTAATTCTTCAATTTCTTTTTCTAATTTTGGAATAGTTCCATGAGTTAATATAGCAGCAGACTCTAAATCATAATTATTTTGTGCATCTTCTAATTTTCTTTTAGCGTTTTCTAATTCCTCATTCTTTTTATTTATTTCATCTTTTAAAGACTTTTCCCTATTCCATTTTTTCCTTAGATCCTCTTCATCTTTTTTTAAAGATTCTAACTTAGTATTAATATCAGATAATCTTTTTAAAGATATATCATCAGTTTCATTTTTTAAAGCTTGTTTTTCAATTTCCAAACTCATAATCTTTCTAGTTAGACTATCAAGCTCTAATGGGACAGAATCTATCTGTACTTTTATAGTTGCACACGCTTCATCAACTAAATCAATAGCTTTATCTGGTAAGAATCTATCAGTTATATATCTATTTGATAAAGTTGCAGCTGCTACTAACGCATTATCTTTGATATTTACTTTATGATAAAGTTCAAATCTTTGTTTTAAACCTCTTAGGATTGTTATCGTATCAGCTACATTAGGTTCTTTAACTAAGACACGTTGGAATCTTCTTTCTAATGCACCATCTTTTTCAATATATTTTCTATATTCATTCAAAGTAGTAGCACCAATTAATTTAACTTCACCACGAGCAAGCATAGGTTTTAACATATTACCTACATCCATTGCCCCTTCTGCGCCTGTTCCCACAATCATATGTATCTCATCAATGAACATAATAATATTGCCATCAGATTTTTTAATCTCTTTTAAAACTGCTTTTAATCTTTCTTCGAATTCTCCCCTATATTTAGCGCCTGCTACTAAAGCAGATAAATCAAGTTCCCAAATTTTTTTATCTTTTAGGCTATTTGGAACATCACCTTTTATAATACGCGCGGCAAGTCCTTCTACAATTGCTGTTTTACCAACTCCTGCTTCACCTATTAATACTGGGTTATTTTTAGTTTTTCTAGATAATATTCTAGTAACAGATCTTATCTCATCATCTCTACCAATTACAGGATCTACCTTACCATCTTTATATAAGCTAGTAATATCTCGCCCATACTTTTCTAAAACATTTTCTTCCTTTTCATTAAAAATATTTCCTACTTCCATATAGACCTCCTTATATATTATTTCCAAACAACTATAATTATACCACAAAAATTAGCACTGTCAATATGAGAGTGCTAATCATTTTCATCCATAGAAAGAATTGATAAGAATGCTTCTTGAGGTACTTCTACACTACCAACTTGTTTCATTCTTTTCTTTCCTTCTTTTTGTTTTTCTAATAATTTTCTTTTTCTAGATACATCTCCACCATAACATTTAGCTAAGACATCTTTTCTAACAGCTTTAATATCAGCTCTTGAAATTACTTTATTACCAATAGATGCTTGTACTGGTACTTGGAATTGTTGTCTAGGTATTAATTTAACTAAGTTATTTACTATTGCTTTTCCTCTATTATAGGCAAAATCTTTATGTACTATCATAGATAGGGCATCGACAACTTCTCCATTAAGTAATATATCCATCTTAACCAAATCACTTGCTTTATAGCCAATAAGTTCATAATCAAATGAAGCATATCCTTTAGTATAACTTTTAAGTTTATCAAAAAAATCATATACTATTTCAGATAAAGGTATTTCATAATGAATATTTACCCTTGTAGGAGTTACATATTCCATTGAAATATAATTACCTCTTTTATCTTGGCAAAGTCCCATTACAGGTCCAATATATTCAGATGGTACAAATATATTAGTTTTAATATAAGGCTCTTTTATTTCTTTAATTTTTTCTCTCGTAGGCATTAAAGCTGGATTATCAATCATTAAAATAGTTTTATCAGTCATCTCTATTTCATAGATAACAGAAGGTGCGGTTGCAATAATATCAATTCCAAATTCTCTTTCGATTCTTTCTTCTATGATATCCATGTGCAAAAGGCCTAAAAATCCACATCTAAATCCGAATCCTAATGCTTCTGAAGTTTCTGGTTCAAACTCTAATGAGGCATCATTTAATTTTAATTTATCTAATGCGTCTTTTAAAAGTGGAAATTTAGAAGATTCCAAAGGATATAATCCTGAAAACACCATTGGTTTCATAGGACGATAACCCTTCAAAGGTTCTATAGCTTTATTATTTTCCAAAGTTATAGTATCTCCTACTTTAACTGTTCTAATATCTTTAATGCTTCCACAAATATAGCCAACTTCTCCAGCTACTAATTCTTTTTTAATGACTTTATTAGGGTTAGATATTCCTACTTCTACTACATCATAATCTGCACCAGATGCCATCATATGCATCTTGTTACCTATAGCAATTTTCCCATCAACAATTCGTGCTAGGGCAACTACTCCACGATATGAATCATAGTAACTATCAAATATAAGCGCTTTTAATGGTTTATTAATATCACCTTTAGGAGAAGGGATCCTATCAATTATAGCTTCTACTAACTCTTTAATTCCTACTCCTGTTTTTGCAGAACATAAAATTATTTCATCTGCATCAAAACCGATTTCTACAAGTTCTTTTGTAACTTTTTCAGGATCTGCATTAGGTAGATCTATCTTATTAATAACTGGTATTATTTTTAAATTATTATCTAATGCTTGATATAGTGTCGCAAGAGTTTGAGCCTCTATTCCTTGAGCAGCATCAACTACTAATATTGCGCCTTCACAAGCAGCTAAACTTCTAGATACTTCATAAGTAAAATCTACATGACCTGGAGTATCTATAAGATGTAGGATATATTCTAAGTCATTATACTTATATTTTAATTGAACGGCATTTAATTTAATTGTAATGCCTCTTTCTCTTTCTATATCCATACTATCTAGAAGTTGCTCTTTAGCTTCTCTTTTAGTAACTGCATTAGTAATTTCTAAAATACGATCAGCTAAAGTAGATTTACCATGATCTATATGCGCGATTATAGAAAAGTTTCTAATTAATTCTTGTTTCATTTAAATCACCTAGTCCTATGCCTACAAATATATAATAATATACCATAACGTATATAACATTTATATTAAATATACCTTGTATATTATAACCTATAAGTGCAAATAATAAAATATATAAAAAGATATTTTTTGATTTAATTATTTTTTTATGATATATAAATATCCATATTAAAAATATAATCAAGCTAAATATACCAGTTTCTACCACCATATTTAAGTATATATTATGAGCTTTATCATCATGATAAAATCCAACTATTTTGCCTTCTTTTTCTATTACACTATACATATTAAAATTATCAGGTCCACATCCTAGTAACAATAAATTATTATTATCTATATATTTAATAGTCTTTTTCCACAAAGTTAATCTACCACTTGATATCATATCAAGATTTTCAAATAGTTTATTTTGAAATATACCATCTTTAAATTGTTTAATGTTTCCACTTATCGTATAACTATCTGATATATCAATTAAATATACATCTCTATTAATAAATATTACAGTAGTAGTAACTAAAACATATAACAATACAACAGTTAAAATATGTTTTATATAAGTAAAAATACTATATTTATTTTTAAATGAGATGAAAAGAATTATCATACTAATAATAAAACTTATAAATGGTCCACTAGAAGAAGATAATATAAGCCCAATATACGAAGTTATAAAACTTATAAAATATATTCTTTTATTTTTATATAAATAAAGGCCTAATGATAATATTGATATCATTAACATAAAAGTCCCATAAAAATTTGGATTACCCATAAGCCCATATCCCATATGTTTAAATGATTTACTACTTAATATATTTATAGGTAAATAACTCTGTATAAAAGCATATATGAAATTTATAAAACCAATTATTAAAACTATATTAATAATATCTTTAACACTCTTTTTATCCAATGTTTTACTATTAACATAAACAAGAAAATATAATAATAATGTAATAAAACCATCTTTTCTAAAACTACCTAAAATAGCTATAAAAGGATTAAACGAATGTATACTAGATATTAAAGTTATAATAAGTAATATAGAAAATAATAATGTATCAATACCTTTTACTTTATTTTTTATAAGATTATTCACGAAAATATAAAAAAGCGGGAATATAAAAATCAAATTAATAATATCAAATAAACCAGTATAAAAAGATATATGAAAAATTTCATATAACAAATTAGGAAGCATAAGCAAGATAGAAAATAATATAATTGTATATTTATTAATACAATTAATATAATTCATATTTAATTTGAATTTAAATATATCTTTTATTATTCTCATATAATCACCTATTTTAATTTTACCACAAAAAAAGAAGTTTTTAACTTCTTTATTCCGATATATTAGTCTGCAGCAGCACCTGATGTTTCTCCATAATGATATGTTTCTTGACTACCGTCTACGTGACATCCAGTTAATGATGTTACTGTACCATTACTAATAGCGTAAGTAGTACATGCTACTCTTGATGTAACAGCACTAGCAACAGCAGCTGGTAATGTAGTAGTTGTATCGTATGCACTTAAATCTAATTCACCATTTTCAAATGCAGCTGACATAATAGCTATTTGAATATCCTTAGCGTAACCTTCAACTGAACGAGCATTTGCTGCTTTTTTAGCTGAAGTAATTATGTTAGAGATTACTGGTGTAACTATTAAAGCAATGATCGCTAAAATTACGATTACGGCTAGTAATTCAATTAATGTAAATCCTTTCTTGTTCATTTTCATTATTATCACCACCTTATCTTAATACAATATTATCTTATCATAATAAATAGAAATTTGTCAATCTTTATAATATATACTTTACACTATATAAGTGCTACTATTAATATTCCCAAAAATATATAAAATATTCTACTTTAATATATCTACCCAAATCTTTTTAACTTCTTCCCTACTAAATTTATATGCTTTTTCCTTCGCACCTACACCTAGTCTTTTAAGTTCTTTCTTATCTTTAAGCATTCTATTTAATGTATCTACATATATAGCTTCATTTCTATTATCAATTATATATCCATTAATACCATTATCAATAATATCTGATACGCCAGATTCAGTCCTATAAGCAATACATGGTATACCATAGCTCATTGCTTCTAGTAAAACCATAGGAAGTCCCTCTGTTATAGAAGTCATTAAAAATACCGAACTTTTCTTTAAATATGGAATCATTTCTTTTTTAGTTAAGTAACCTGTGAATATAACCCTATCAGTTAATCCCATATTTTCTGTCATTACTTTAAGTCTTTCTTCCTCATCACCAGAACCAACTATATATAGTTTAGTTTTATCGTTTTCTAACTTAGAAAATATACTAATCATTTCATCTATCTTTTTAATAGAATGTAGTCTACATATTGTAATTAAATCCCCGCTTCTTAGGCTACTTTTATCCTTTGGCATGCTTATCATATTAGGAACCACTACTATTTTAACATTCGTTTTTCTTAAAAATCTTTCATAATCTCTTTTTAAACTATCTGTTAAAGCAAAAATATAATCTATATTTTTTAAACTTTGTAATTTTTTGACATAATTCTTTTCCCAATTATGATGTCTATGTTCTTGTACTATTTTAATAGACTTTCCATATTTATTTAGAAGGATACTATAATCTATTCTTGTAGATACTATATAATCACTTGTAGACTCCTTTATTTCTTTAATGATTAAATGTTTTCTTAAATAAAGTATTTTTAAAGCTTTAACTCCTTCATATATCATCTTAAAAATATTATGTTTTTGTTTTGCTATTAAAAATTCTTCCCTATTAGGTCCACCATCATATAAAAATTTTATTTTAACTCTTGGATCTAAACTAGAAGTTTGACTATCCTTAAGCTTATAAAAAGATACAATTTCAACATCATATTCATCACATAAATTATTACATGTATTTATAGTCGCGGTTTCTATTCCACCATAACCTAAATGTAGTAATAAAAAAGTTATTTTTTTCATACCATCACCTATATTAATTATATAATAAATATTTAAAAAAACATAGATTAACTATGTTTTATTTTAAATATTAATTTAACTATACCATATAACTTCATATTAATTAAATGATATATTATCTTTCTATTTTTTGGAATATATTTAATATATTTATTCTTCTTAAAATTAGGATATTCTATATTCATATATTTAATATACTCTTTAATATATTCATTTTTTTCTTTAGAAGGTATATCGATTCTAATTAAACGAGTTATACCCATAATATATATGTGGTATATAGCTAAAAACTCAATATCTTCATAAACTTTTTTATATAACTTTTTACCTTTAAAATACTTTTTCATACTAGTAAACGCGTCTAGAAGTTCTAAATTTCTCTTCGCATTTTTATTATTCATAGTAGAACCAGGTCTTAATAAGTAGTTATATAAAGCTTCATTTACAAATGATATTTTTTTATTTCCTAATAATAATTTAGCTGTAAAATCAATATCTTCATACCAAAGTTTTGCCCTAAAATCTATATCTATAATATCCTTTTTATATATTTTATTCCATACTGCCATATTACCAAGTAATATATCTTCTTTAATATTTCCAGTGATAACAGGCAAATATTTATCAACTACATTGTAATTTAAATCAACCAAGTTATGACCGCATATAACTACATCAGAATTATCTTCTACTGCTTTATTATACATTTTTTCAAACATATCAAGTTCGATATAGTCATCACTATCAACATAAGCGATATATTTTCCATTAGCATGTTTAAGTCCTAAATTTCTAGCAGATCCTTGACCACCATTTTCCTTTTCAAAATATTTAATATTTTTATATTTTTTTAAATATTTTTCAATTATCTTTTTAGAATTATCAGGAGAAGCATCATTCACTAAAATTATTTCAATATCTTTTAATGTTTGATTAACTAAACTATCTAAACATTTAGGCAAATACTTTTCAACATTATAAATAGGTACTATTACACTTAATTTCATATCATCACTTCTTTATATATATATTATTATACAAACTATAAATAATTGCAAATAAGAATAAGTATTGTTTATTATACATAAGTGTTTCTGTATCATTACCAAGCATAAATAATACTAAAATAACTAATGAAAACCACTTATATTTAGATTTACTTTTTAATATAGAATAAACCGTTAGATATATGATGTATCCAAAATATAATATTAAACCAAATATACCTATTTCCGCACCCATTTGAATATATCCGTTATGTGGATACATGTATTCATATACATATGATAATACATCATCATTTTCTAAATACAAAGATGCATTTTGATTTTGATATAAGTAAGAATAATTGTTGTATCCAATACCAGTTATAGGATATTCTTTGATAAACTCTTTACCTATGTTTTCGTATACCTTACGATACTGAATTGATAAGTCATTATTTATATCTTTAATTTCCTCACCAGTTGAATCAGTAAGTTCACTAACTAACTTTATTTGAATAGTAGAAGGAATATTTAATTTGGCATAGAAATAATCTAGAGTTGATTGAAAAGAATACTTAAAACCAGGAATTAAAAACGCTGATAAGAAAAGCAATATAGGTATTAATATCTTTTTATATTCTTTATATAAAATGCATCCTATTATATAAAATATAATAACAATAATCGCGCCAATAAGACCAGCTCTCGCGAATGTTAAAATAATATTTATAAAAGATAAAATAAATAATAATAAATAACTTTTTTTATTTTCTTTTAAATAATTAAATCCTGAAAATGCAAATATTAGTAACATATATTTATCATATAAAGTAGCTAGATAAAATGTTGAATTAACTCTCCCTAAAATACCAGGATATTTAGAGTTTGATAAAGTATCTAAATTTATTTTAAATATATACTGTAATATACCATATACCGCGCATATTACACCTGAAATTAAGATATGTTTAGCTAATTTATTAGAATCTTCTTTACCAAATTCAATATTAGTAAGAAGATATGTCATAAATAAAATAGATGAGAAATTAACAATTCCTTTTATAGATGTAAAGCCCTTATGTATACCAAATAGAATAGTTATTAAAATCCATATAATATTTATGATTAATAAAATCATTGATGTTTTATTTTTCTTTAATATTTTAAAATCTTTGTTATCAAAAAGTATTGAGCAGATTATAATAATTGGCATAGATATTTGTAGAATAAGTCTAATATTATTTATGAAATCGTTTTTTATGATAGAATCTATTCCACATAATAAGCTCATTACATAAAAGCAAATTATAATTAAATTTATACTTCTTTTAGATGTCATATAATCATCCTTTCGCCATATCATTATATCATATATTTTTATCTTTTAATAATTTTATTTAACTAAATTAAAAAATATCACAAAAAAAGAATTACTTCTTTTTTTTACTCATATTGATATAATTTTTTATATTGTTGTCTTTCAAGATAAATAACATCGCAAAATATGTAATACCTCCTATACCTATATATATTAAAGTATCAAGTACAGTAGGATTAAAATATTTTTTGATATAAATCAATAATATAGTCATAATAGTAACTGATATTATAGGTTTTATAAATCCTTTAACTAAATCTTTGATTTTTATTCCAACTAATTTAAATACATAATATTGTTGAATAGTAGTTACTACAGTTTCAGCTATTAATGTACCAATAGAAGCTCCTATAGAACTATATTTAGGTATTAATAAGATATTTACACAGACATTTAATAAAGCCCCTATACAAATACTTAATGTATATACTTTTTGCTTATTTAATGGTATTAATACAGCTTGGCCTGTAACAGAAGCAAGTCCTATTATCATAATAAGTGGTGAAAGTAATTGAAGTAAGAATACACAAGATGCATAATTATCACCTAAAAACCAAGGTACAAAAAGCGAAGAAGTTACCATAAATCCTAATACCATAGGAAGCCCTATCATAATTACAAAATCAATTGCTTTTGTAAGTTGTATTTTAACATCATTCATTTTATTCATGCTTAAAAGATTAGAAATTCTTGGAAGCAATACTGCCCCTAACGCGGTTATAACAGTCATAGATGCCTTAACAATATTTTCAGATTGTGAATAAAAACCCACTTCTTCTTCACTTGATAAAATACCTAAAAATACTTTATCAACATATGTATATACATATATAGCCATAACTGGTAAGGCCAACATAAATACTGGTTTAATATGTTTATAAACATCTTCTTTAGTAATTTTAACATTTTTAATAGAACCTTTTATAGAAGGCCATAAAAGCATTGAATTAATTAATCCACATATACTCATTATCAAAGTATATAAAAGTAAATCTTCTGCCTTTTTAACAAATAGAAATATACATAATACTGATAATATTTTTACAAATATTCCTTTTAAAGCAATATCTTTAAAATTTTCTATTCCTTGTAATAACCAAGATATATCCATTAGATTAGCAATAACAAATATATATTGAACTATATACATTGCCTTATACTGCTTACTAAATATAATAAATAAAATATATGGTAAAGTAATTAATATACTCATTATAAATCTAATAGTAAATATACTTTTAAATATATTAGATCTTAGATTAATGTTATCTTTCGCATATGCAATCTCCTTTTGGGCATACAAAGATGTTCCCAAAGATGCGATAAGTACAAATACGCAAACAATAGAATTTGTATAATTATATATTCCAATACCATCAGGATTTAATACCCTTGATGTATACGGAATAGTTATAAGCGGCAATAATATTAATAATAATTTATATATTAAATTATATATATAATTTACTTTAACACTCTTCATTATAAATCATTCCTATCTGACCAATCCCTAATCCATTCTAAATATTTATAACCATTTTCTTTTGTTGGTTCTAACATCATACCTTCAGCCCATTCATTCCATGCATTTATAAATACGTATTCATCATCCTTAATAGTATCCATATATTTATCAAAATGTGCCTTATCAATAGGCTTTATGATATATCCTCTACCCTTATGTCTTGGTGTATTATCCCATTCAAAGAATAATCCATGGAATACTTTTTCATCTTTTTTATATGTCTTAATAGCTAAATCAATTAATTTATTTCCATCATATTTAAGTACATATTTAGTCATTCCTTTAGTAGATAATATAAAGCGTATTTTTTTAAATAATCTATAAATACTATACTTTCTTTTTCTTTCATATAAATTAACATAAGTATCCGGTATTCTTAAAAATTTATATGCGTCCTTTGTAAGACCATCTATAGTTTTTATAGTTTCAATTATAAATATTCCATCAAAACCTTCTTCAATACATCTTTTATTAAAGTAAGAAAACATTTCTTCTTTTTCTTTAAAATCAGGCATAAAAATCATAAATATAGGTTTATTATCTTTCTTTTCATATCTACTATCTTTAAAGAAAGGAAGTAAATATTTAAAATGTTTTTCCCAAGATTTTATATCTCCATATGTCTGTTCTATTAATACCTCTTTTTTACCATCTACTGCTTTATACCAAGTATGATTGGCCCAGCAGAAGAAAAAAGGTTCTTTTATATCTTTCCATTTTAGTAAATTTTCAGCTGGTTTTTCTAATAATAATTTACCATCAAAATAATAATGATAATATACCATACCATCTATTTTATATTTATGCATTAAATCTGCTTGATTTTCCATAGTTTCTTTATCAAGCATATTATAATAACCTTCTAAAGGTAATTTAGGTTGTAAATGTCCTTTATATAATGGCTTAGCATTTCTAACACTTACCCATTCTGTAAATCCTTTACCCCACCATTTATTATTTTCTTTTGTTTCATAAAATTGTGGTAGAAATATCGCAAATTTCTTCATACTATACCTTCTAACTAGATATAATTATATCATATTTTATAGTATATAAAAAGGAAATAGTTAAACTATTTCCTTCATTAAATTATCTAAATCTTTTTTAGTCAATTTCTTATCAACTAAATATTTAAAACCTTCACTTATAAAGTTTTCATTTTCAATATTATCAGTTAATAAACATATTGGAGTATTAAAATTAGTAATTTTTTGTAATTTTTTTAATATTTCTAGACTTGATAAATCTCTTAACATCTCATCCATTATAATTAAATCATATTTATGTTTTAATCTTATTCTTTCAATACATTTAGCACCTTTATCAATTGCTTCAACATTAATATCATACTTAGATAATTTTTTTAATACTTTTGCCATATATTCAGCATCTTCTACTACAACCATGACATTTTTCTTACCAATATACTTTTCAGCGTCTTCTTCTAATTTATTTAATTCACTACTTTTTTCTTTATAGATTGTTTGATCTAATACCAAAGTTATTTTAGTACCCTTACCTATTTCACTATCTAAAAGAAGTATGCCACCGAGTAAATTAGCAATAGACTTAGCAATAGCTAAATTCTTTTTACTATCATCTATCTTATCTAAATTATTATATAATTGATTATCCTTATTAAAGATATTATCAATCTCACTAGCTTTTATACCGCATCCGGTATCTTCTACAGTTATAATTAATCTACATACATCTTTTTTAACAATAGTATTTAACTTAAGCTCAATAGAACCTTCATCAGTATATTTAAAAGCATTGTCCATTAATATTGATAATAATTGTTTTAACCTTAAGGAATCACCATATAACTCTTTAGGAATATTACTATCTATCGTATAAATTAAATTAACACCATCAACACTTTTATATGTCTTTTTAATATAGTCTATTATATTCCCTACATCATATTTACTTTGATATACTTTAATATTTGTAAGCTCCATATTAGTAATATCTAATACATTATTAACCTTATCTAATATACTTGTAGCTTTATTATTTATATAATATGTTCCATCATGTATATCATTAACAGTTATATCACTAGCATTACTATCTAACCAAGATGAGGCTCTTTTAATATCATTTAAAGGCATCCTTATATTTTGAGTAATATCATATAAAAATACTTCTTTTTCTTCATTAGCTTTTTCTGCTCTATTTTTAGCTATCTTAAATTCTTCTAACATAGCAACATCCGGATTTTCAATTGTAAAATACATCAATACAGTTACGATTGTTTCAGCAAATGTTATTAAAAGTAAAGTTGGATTTATAATTTGTACAACACTTATTATAAGTGCAACGGCAAAAAACACTATCAATGGTATCTTTTTGTTAAACGCAACGGCCTTAAAGCTTTTAACAAAAGCAATTACCGAGATAATAGCCATAACTAATACTGATAGAACTAAATAAACAATAGCTAAACCAGATGAGTAATAAACTGAGCCATTATGTACTATATCCAACGGTAATAAAAGTATCGGAAACATCAGTATCATTGCAAAGAAAATATCTAGTGAAGATAATCTTCTAAGCCTTTTTGCTGAAGTTGTAGTTTTCGAAGTTATTAATATATAGTTCATAAATAAAAACGTCCACATGAAGTAATAACATAAATAAAATTTTCCTATAATTAAATTTAGCTTTTCCAACTCACTTGCATATGTTAAAGTACAATATCCCAGTACATCTATTATTAATCCAAAAATATTACAAACTAATAGAGCACTATAATTTTTATTTTCTGCAGTTTCAATTCTCTTCTTTGAAAAATATGCAATTGAAATAATTAAAACATAAATCAAACTACATGTTGAAAAAATGACACTAATCATATCGCTCACCTACTATAGAAATTATATAACATTTTAACAAAAAAAGAAAGATTATAATATCTTTCTTAATTAATATTAAACAAACTTGCTTGCTTCTTCATCATTTCTTTATTTAAACCAACTTGGTTTGAATAATCTATATTATAAGTTTGTAATAATGATGGTACATCAGGCTTTCCACCTGCATTTATAGGTATATCGTCAACTACTATAAATTCATATGGTATAGAAGTCTCCTCTAAATTTTTAAAACATAACGTATTTACAACTTTTAAAGCCTCGTTTTCATCAATACCATCTTTGAATTTAATAAATGCAACTGGCACCTTTTCTTGTTCCGGATGATCTACACCAACAACTACAGCTTCAGATACAATTTCGATAGATTTTATAAATTTTTCTATACTTGCTGGGTGGACATTCATTCCAGTTCTTTGGAAACAATTTTTTATTCTATCTGTGAAGAATACGTGCCCTTGTTTATCCATATAGCCTAAATCTTTAGTGTGCAACCACACTCTACCATCTGAATGTTTCTTCAGTACTATATCAGTCTCAGTCTGATTATTTATGTACCCTTTCATAACAGCATCAGAACATACGCATATTTCTCCAACTTCACCAAAATGCAATTCTTCATTTGTTTTTGGATCAAATATACCAACAATATCTTTAGAAAGAGGAATTCCAACACTACCAAATTTATAAGAATCCTGCTTCTGGAATGTTATAACTCCTAATTTTTCAGTAGATCCATATCCCTGTCTATTAATAATATTTCCTGAATCTTCTGAATATTCAAGCTTTTCAATGTCTATACTATTATTTGTTGCTTCATCGACAGGGTTTAAAGCACCGCCGCCACAAACAACCAATTTTAATTTTTTCATATCTTGACCTGCTCTTTTATGCAATGCCACATTTCTAGAATGAACAGGCCCACCAACTAATTGAGTTATATGGAAATGTTTAATATCTTTATATGGATCCATAGTATAACCAGGTCTAAAGTATGTATGGACACCTCTATATAGAGTTAATAATGATGAGATTGCACCATACGCAATAGAATTTCCCATAATCTCTAAATATTTATCACCAGGTTTAAAATCAATGAAATCATTTTCATGTTCGAGAATAATAGTCATTATATTTTTTCCTGTTATACCTACATCTTTTGGAGTTCCAGTCGAACCAGAAGTACCAATAATTAAAGCTATTTTTTCAGGATCATATTTATAATAATCATCAACATTTATTGTACATAAAGAAGCTTTTTTTATAAATTCATCATAAGAAATACTTTTGTTAGAATTTATTTTCTTATTCATAGCTTCTTTCATAGGATCTTTACTGTGGCTCGATATAGCCTTCATTATTGGTGGCAATGATTCTGCACCATTAAAATGTACTATATATTCTAATTGTTCTTCATGATTTTTTATAACATCACTAAACTTATCAGCAAAAAATCCAAATAAGAATAACTTACTAATATCATTTTTTTCTAAAATTTTATCTAAAACTGAAGGTGAAACCAACGGACTAAGCGGATATAGTGGTACTCCAAGATTTAGACAAGCAATTAGCAAATACTTACTTTCTGGTGTATCAGGTAAAATAGATAATACAACTTCTCCAGGTCTTAAAGAAGTCACAAGCGCTTCGGCAATACGTTTAGCCTCTTGTTCATACTTATTAAATGAAATATTAATTTTAATATTATCTTTAGGAATATAGGTTAAAGCTGTTTTATTATTAAACTCTTTTACCTTCTTCTTAAAAAAATCATATGGCCCCTCGGTAAATGGTTTAGCCTTTATAGCATCGTCTCCATAAAATTGTAGCCAAGGCATATCAGTAGTAGCATATTCTAATGTAGGTCCTTGAATTTTTCCTAATGCAAGTTTTTTTAAATACAACTCACGTTTTACTTGATCATCAAAACTCAAATTACTTATCTTGATTTTATATTCTTCAATTTCTGCCATAATTATCCCCCTTTTTTATCGGTTTTTATTATATCATTTTGATTAATATTGTCAAATTATTATAATACCAATCAGCACATGTATTATAGCATTTAAAATTTATTTTTTAAAGTAAAAAAGACCTGTTTTTTACAAGTCTTTTACTTATTTTAATAAAAGTTCTAATTTAGCTTTTTCTTCAGCTAATTTAGCTTTATCAGCTTCAACTATATTAGCAGGAGCTTTAGCAACATAATTTTCATTAGAAAGTAGTTTTTCTCTTCTTTCTATTGATTTTTTAAGTTCTTCTATTTGTTTTTCTTTTAAAGCTTTATCTTCTTCTGTTTCTTCTTTTTCATAGAAGATAGTAGCTTCATAAGATGAATACTTAACATTATATGACTTGATATCTTCAGGTTTAGTTATCATTACATCTTGTAATTTTAGCATTTTAATGATAATTTCATCATCTGTATTAATCATAACTTTAGCATCTTTAGGAATATTATTTTCAGTTTTAACATTTCTAAATGCTTTAATAAATTCAATCTTATCATCAACTAATTTAGCTGCTTCTTTATCTATAAATTTCTTGTCATATTCTGGATATGTAGAAATCATGATTGATTCTGCATCTTTAATTGGTAACATCTGATAAATTTCTTCTGTTACATATGGCATAAATGGATGTAACATTTTAAGTATACCAGTTAATACATAACATAATACTGATTTTGTAGTTAATGAATCACTACTAAATTTAGCGAATTCAATATAGTTAGAACAGAATTTATCCCATGTAAATTCATAGATAATATTACCTGCATTATTGAATTCATATTTATCCATAAATTTCTTAGTATCATGGATACATTTTTCATATTCTGATAAAATCCATTTATCTTCATCTGATAAATTATCAAATGTTAATTCCTTTAATTTTTCAATATTCATTAATGTAAATCTTGAAGCATTCCATATCTTGTTAATATAATTCCATGTAGATTTAATTTTTTCTTCATCAAATCTCATATCAGTACCAGGAGCAACATCAGTAGCTAAGTAATATCTTAATGCATCTGCGCCATATTCTTTAACCATATCAAATGGATCAATACCATTTCCTAATGATTTACTGAATTTTCTACCTTGTTTATCTCTGATTAATCCATGGATTAAACAATCTTCAAACGGTCTTTTTCCTAATAATTTTTCACCTTGGAAAGTCATTCTATTAACCCAGAACGGGATAATATCATAACCAGTTACTAAACATTGATTTGGATAATATTTTTCTAATAACTTAGTATTATCTGGCCAACCTAATGTAGCAAATGGCCATAAAGCACTAGAAAACCAAGTATCTAATACGTCATTATCTTGAACCCAGCCTTCTCCTTCTGGAGCTTCCATACCTACATAGATTTCATCACCTTTATACCATGCAGGTATTCTATGGCCCCACCATAATTGTCTAGAAATACACCAATCGTATGTAATTTCCATCCAGTGATTCATAGTTTTTTCATATCTAGCTGGTACAAAATTAACTTTTTCATCTTTTTTCTTTTGAGTTTCTAATACATGATCAGCTAAAGGCCTCATCTTAACAAACCATTGTTCTTTGATCATTGGTTCAACCATAACGCCTGTTCTTTCTGAGTGACCTACTTCATGTACTAATGGTTCTACTTCTAATAATAAACCAGATTCTTCTAAATCTTTTAAAACAGCTTCCCTACAATCTTCTCTAGTCATTCCTTGGTATTTTAAAGGAACGTTTTCATTCATAGTTGCGTCATCATTCATGATACAAATTCTTTCTAAGTTATGTCTATTACCAACTTCGAAGTCATTAGGATCATGAGCTGGAGTAATCTTAACTACACCAGTACCCTTTTCCATATCAGCATGTTCATCTGCGATAACTGGAATTGGTTTATTCATAATTGGAAGAATAACATTTTTACCAATATATTTTTGATATCTTTTATCGTCTTTATTAACCGCTACTGCTGTATCACCAAATAATGTTTCAGGTCTTGTAGTAGCAACATCTAAGTATTCATTTGTACCTTCAACCATATATTTTAAGTGATAGAATGCACTCTTTTCTTCTGAATAAATAACTTCTTCATTTGACAATGCTGTTTCAGCTGCTGGATCCCAGTTAATTATTTTTTCACCACGATAAATTAATCCTTCATTATAGAAATCTACGAATACTTTTCTAACTGCTTTAGATAATCCTTCATCTAAAGTAAATCTTTCTTTAGTATAATCTAGAGCAACTCCCATCTTAGCCCATTGTTTTCTAATGATATCCCCATGTTCATGAGTCCAATCCCAACAAGCCTCTAAGAATTTTTCTCTACCATATTCATATTTATCTATGCCTTGATCTTTTAATCTTTTAACTACTTTAGCTTCAGTTGCTATAGCAGCATGGTCCATTCCTGGTAACCAGAAAGCATCATAACCTTCCATCTTTTTGTATCTGATAATAATATCTTGTAATGTAACATCCCATGCATGTCCTAAATGTAATACACCTGTAACATTAGGAGGTGGAAGAACTATACAATATGGAGGTTTACTTGAATTTTCATCACAATTAAAATACCCATTTTCTAGCCATTTTTCATATTTTCCTTCTTCAACAGAATTATGATCATATTTAGTATCTAACATAAAATCATCCTTTCTAACAAAAAAACTAGCCATCCTAAAAGGACGAACTAGCCGTGGTACCACCTTAATTTATAGTATAAAACTACCTTGTTATTATAACGCATAACCGTAATATTCTATTTACTTAAATATTAAACTCCGAAGCTACCTTCTAGTACTTACTATAGAATTTTACACCAACCAATTCCTCTCTTCAATATTTGGTACTATACTCCTCTTCATCAAAGTCGTTATTGATAATTATATATTAATTTATTTATTTTGTAAAGTATATTAAACTTGTTATTTTAACTTTTCCATGGTTGTCACTTTGATTAGCAGAAGTAGTAACTTCAGTTAATTTATTTGATAAACTATCACTCCAAGCCAAAATTAGGATGTCTTCATCTGTTAAGTCAGCAGTAAGCCCATATTTATACGCGATATGTGAAGCTCCACCATTATATCCATTTCTTCCGTTTCCACCAGCAATTATATAGACAATCTTTTTTTCAGATAAAGTAATATATCCACTGACATACTTGCCACCTGTTCTTTTAGAAGACCATGCTTCTAATCTATAAATACCCGGATTCAAAAGTATCTTTTCTATCTTATTAGAATATAAAAATTCTGATGTTTTTAAAGGCGCGGCCTCATCAATTTGTCTTTCTAAAGACGTAACTAGAGTATCCCCATCATAGGCACTATAAGTTATAACACCATTTGACTTAGTATTTCTAATTTCATAACCATATGGTGAATATACATTGCTATTTAAATCTACAGTACCATGACTACCAGCATCTGAACAAACATTTATTTTAGTAAAATCTGCGATAATTTCTGACATAACAATATTATCTTGTGAAATATCTTTAACAGTATTTAATGCGTTTTCTTTTATCTTAGCCAAAGTATTTCCTCTATTCATTAATACTGAGAATATTGAAAATATAAGTAATAAGAAAATAAGTAAAATACCATATATTATACCTGACAATGCGAAACCCTTATTATTCATAGTATCACCTATTATTAATTATATAATAGAAACACTAAAAAAACAATAATGCCCACATTGATAATTTTACTTAGAATATCATATTATAGGTGATTAAATTGAAAAATTGGTTTTGTAACCGTGGATTTTGGTTTTTCCTTTTATTCGCGGCTTGTATACTTTTTCTATATCAAATCTTAATCGCGTTTATTGTAATAACAAGGTTTAGTCTATTTATGGTATTTGTATTTTGGATTTTAATAATACTAGCTATCTTTAAGATAATATGGTGATATAAATTCGTTTGCCTTATCGATTTCTTTTAATACTTTATCAATTTCGATACACATATTAACTAATGTATCTTTAAATTCTATTTTAGGTGGCAATAATAATAATATAAAAAATAAATTTCTTTCATAATCTTTCAACGGATAATCTTTTTCATATCTTTTTAAGGTCTCATCATAACTAAATTTATCTCCCTCATTTTTATATAATTTATATAGATCAAATATAGGCATATCTATTCTAGATTTATCCCAACTTATTAAATACGGTTTATCACTATATATAAAATGATCCAATTTAAGATTATTGTGTAAAACTACAAGTCTTTTATTTTTAATTGATATAACATCTTCATACCATTTATCCAAAAGTTTTTTAGAAATGTCCAAACTCAAATATATTTTAGATATATTCCTAGCTAAAAGATATTCAGGTGGAGAAAAATATATTTTACTTTCTATAATAGTCATCAAATCATTATAGTATTGAAACAAATATATTATATTATTATTTAAATCATCATATAATCTATGATATTCATCAGAATCAACTTCCTTAAAATGAGTTGTTTTATTATGAAGTAGACTTATCAAATCAATAATATCATCTATCTTTTGCTCATCAGGCATGTTATTAGAAGATATGTATTTTGTAATTATATAAGAATCTTTTAAATCACTTATTACCTCTGGATAATAAGAATAATTTCTCACTTTCAAATAATTATAAACGTCATTATAATTATTTCTTTTTATAACATATCTACTATCATTAGTATCTACTATGGTAATATTACCTACATTAGTATATTTGCATGGTTTTATATTATATTTTTTTAATTCTTCATTAATTTTCATAAGGAATAATTATTTTATCCCCAACATTTATATTAGATAAATCATTATATGATTCAATTAATTCTTTAGAAACATTATATTTGCCTATAATAGAATCTATCGTGTCACCTGATCTTACTATATATACTTTATAAAATACATAATTATCATCATTAATATTTAATATAGGATTAGGATCAGTATCAGTATCTTTTATATCTAATGCATCAATAATTTCATTTGTCATATCATTACATCTTTCAATAGGAATATCCTTAATATTAATTAGTTTAACATCAATATTTACTATCAATGTTTTATTATCAAATATCTCATAATAAAAATCATCTATTACTACATCAGCATCTTTTGTATCATATAATTTTGTATCAATTGTAAATGGTATTTCAAAATTATAAGGGAGTAAATCTATACTTACTTCAGTAACCTTATATTCACCACTTACAATAAAGCTTCCAGTAATAACTTCATCTTTTCTATCTATCGTATGTTCTAAAGAAATAGATGTAACTTCATATATATTAGTATTAAATGGTATTTCCTTTCTAAAAGAAACTATTTTATCCATAATACACCTCCAATAAAGTATATTATTTTTTAATAAAAAAATTACAAAAAAAAGACTAGCCAGCTAGTCCTCTTCCTTTTGGTCCATTTTCTAATTCTGAAACGATATCATCAACTGATTTTTGATTAGCGTCTCTTACTTCTTCCCATTTTTCTACTGCCTCATTAGTAAAATTATTTGTTGCGACAACTTGTTCAATATACGCGGCAGCATCTTCAATATATTTTTTACTTTCATCAGATAATTCTTCATACTCTTCTGAAGCTGTAATACCAGGAAGAGTTTTCTCGTCTGCAAGTGTAGCCATTTTCTCTTGATCTTTTTCACAAGCTTTTAAAGTAAAATCAACTGTTGAAATTAAAGATTTTTCTTTAGCTTCTTGGTTATCTGGATTATGAAGTGCATAATTCATTAGTGCATCAACACTATTAAAATCTAACAAACTAGGATCATTTGAAACAGCAGCATTCAATGCTTCTGAAGCTTCTTCTATACTTGATTCAGGTTTTAATTCAACATAATTATCATAATTAACTACATTACCATTCATACACTTACCCCCGCAGCTCTAAATCCACCAATTAGGATTTCTGTATCATTTGTAAAATATGCTTTTCTCATCAAATCACTGCCAACAATAATAGAAATCAAATTTGTTTCAATAGCTTGTTGTTGGTATAAAGTTTTTTCTCCTTCATTTCCAACTAGGAAATTTGCAAGTATTTCAGTATAACCAATATTCAAAGCTTCAAACCTGCCTTCTTGTGAAAATCCCTTTTTATAATCTGTAGAACTTGCGATATCTAATATTTCAAACATAAGTACATGTTTAGCGTCATAACCTTCATTTAATTTTTCATTATTAAAGTATAAAATATTATCGACATTACTATACATAGATACATCTTTACTCAAGAATTTATTTATTTTCTTAAATTGGATAGTTGCCAAACGATTTTTTAAATTAGTTAAATCAACATCCGGCATCTTTTCATGCATGATTTTAACCAAGTCATAAATATTATCTTTTATGCCACTTGATAGATTACCATTCATATCTAAGGCTTTTTTTATAGCATCCATAATATTCATACTATCACCTATTACAATAATACCATAAATCAATTTCTTTGACAATATTTTTTACTATAAATTACCAATAAATACATCACTATTTATTGAATCTATCAAAATATTTTTATTACCATCTATAATTGATGATATAACCATATTTTCTATATCATCTGTTATAATTTTTTCTATTTTTCTAGCGCCATATATATTATATTCTGATTTATTTAATACCTGTTTAATAGCGTTATTACTTATCTTAATATTTATATTCTTATCTTTATATTTATTTTTTAGTTTATCTATGTTACTCATTATAATTTTTAAAACATCTTCTTCTTTTAAATCATTAAAATAAATTATATTATCTATTGTATTTAAAAAATGTTGACTAAATGTTTCAGTAAGAAGATAAGAATTATTATTTTCAATAAAACCTATACTTTTATTTTTCAATACATTAGAAGTCATAATAATAACAGTATTATTAAAATATACATATTCTCCTTTAGAATTTTTAATTTTACCGTTTGTTAATATTTGATAAAAAATATTTAAAATATCTTTATGTGCTTTTTCTATTTCATCAAAAAGTATTACTGAAAAAGGTCTTTCACTAACTTCATCTAATATATTTTTATTTTCCATATATCCGGGATGTCCAAATATTTTATAAATACTTGAAGGATCACTATAAGAAGATGCATCTATTCTAATTAGATTATCCCCAACAAGTGCTTTAGAAAATAAATTAGCAAGTAAAGTCTTACCTACACCAGTTGGCCCTACAAACATCATAGAATAACATTTATCATCGTTTTTATATCCTAGTTTTATTTTTTTAATGATATCCATACATTCTTTTATAGAATTATCTTGTCCTAAAACATTTAAATCAAATTCTTTTTTTATATTTTTAATAATCTTTTTATTATCATTTAATATTTCATATAAAGGTATACCTGTTTTTATACTTAATACATTAGCTAAATCTTTTTTTGTAACATCTTTTTTCTTTTTCTTTGCTATAGAAAGTTCTATTTCATTAATTCTACTCATTATATTTTTTTCTTCTTTTCTTATTAATAGAGCATCCTTAAATTTATCTTTTTTAATCAAATTATTTTTTATACTTACTTTATCTTTTAATTCTTTAGTAAGATTTAAATATTCTTTTTCTAATTTAGTTTGTTTTAAATGTGTATATGCGCATACTTCATCTAATATATCTATAGATTTATCTGGATTATATCTATTATGGATGTATTTATCAGTATAAGTAACAATAAGATTAATAATATCTTCGCTTACGTTAACTAAATGATAACTTTCGTATATTGGTTTCAATCCAATAAGAATATTTTTAGTTTCTTCTTTTGTTGGAACATCAACTAATATATTTTGAAATCTTCTAGATAAAGCCTTATCATTTTCAATAGTTTTTTTATATTCTTCTTTAGTAGTTGCACCAATAACTTTAATTTTCCCACGCGCTAAAGCGGGTTTAAAAATATTAGAAGCGTCAATCGCACCTTCTGCTCCTCCCGCGCCTACAATAGTATGAATTTCATCTATAAATAGAATAATATCTTCACTATCTTCCAACTCATCAATTAAACTTCTAACGCGCTCTTCAAATTCTCCTCTATATTTAGTTCCCGCGACCAATGAAGCCATATCTATATTAATGATTTTTTTATTTTGCAAGTTAGAAGGTACCATTCCATTTTTAATTAAGTAAGCAAGTCCTTCTACAATTGCTGTTTTACCTACTCCTGCTTCACCAACTAATAAAGGATTATTTTTGCTTCTTCTAGATAATATTTCTATTAACCTTTCAAGTTCTTTTTTTCTTCCTATTAAAGGGTCTGATACAATATTCGTTAGATCTATCCCAAGTTCTTCTATTACACTAGATTTATTCTTACTATTTTTGATATTAACCACTTTATATAAAAACTCATTATATAATTTATCTAATGATACATTAAGCCCTAAAAGAATTCTTAAAGCTACTCCTTCCCCTTCTTCTAATAATGCGGAGAATAAATGTTCAATTGTAACATTACCATTATTATTTTCTTTGCTATCTGCAGTTGCATTAGTAATAACTCTTTTTAAAAGAGGGGTATATATAAATGAATCACTCTTATTAGATCCTATTCCTATAACATTTTTAAGTTCATTTTTAAAAATATCATAAGTAACACCGAAATCTTTAAGTCTTTTAGAAACAGTATTATTACCACTCAGTATTCCCAAAAGCATGTGTTCACTTCCAATATATGGATGTTTTAATTCAATCATTTCTTTCTTTGCCAATACCAATACTTTTCTCGCATCTTCTAAAAAATTACTAAACATTTTCATCACCTATAATTATTTTATTCTTTAAGTAAAAAATAATAAGTCGATTAATGTTTAATAAATAAAAAAAACACTAGTAAGTGTTAATCTTTAAAAATATCTTCTATCTTACTAAGTGTTTCCCTATCCTTTATTATTTTAGTCAATTTACCTATTTTTTTATGTATTTTAAGTTTATCTTCTAAATTCTTTAATTTAGTTGTTATTTCATTTAATGATTTTGATATTGCACTTCTAGATACATTATATATCTCACTCATCTCAGAAAGTGATAAATTATCAAAATAATATTCTTCAAAATATGTCTTTTGTTTATCTGTTAATAAATTGCCATACAAATCATATAAAGACATTATATATAATCTTTCTTCCATATTATTCACCCTTAAATAAGCCATAGATATATTTTTCAATATCAAATACTTTCAAATCAGTTTTACCTTCACCAAGTCCAACAAACTTAACTGGAATGCCTACACGTTCTTTTATAGCTAGGACAATACCACCTTTAGCAGTACCATCTAATTTAGTTAATACAATACCAGTAATATTTGTAATTTCTTTAAAATTAACAGCTTGACTAATTCCATTTTGACCAGTAGTCGCGTCTATTACAAGTAATACTTCATGTGGTGCGGATGGAATAATCTTTGCAGTTACTCTGTTTATCTTATCAAGTTCATTCATTAAATTTACTTTATTTTGTAGTCTTCCTGCTGTATCGATAAATACAATATCATAAGATTCTTCTTTTGCTTTAGTAAGACCATCAAATATTACACTAGAAGGGTCTTGCGTATCTTTACTAAATACATCTACGCCAACTTTCTTACCCCATTCAATTAATTGTTCTTTAGCGCCTGCTCTAAATGTATCTGCAGCAACTAATAAAACTTTTTTACCTTGTTCTTTTTCTCTATACGCTAATTTAGCTATAGTAGTAGTTTTACCTACACCATTAACACCTACCATAAGTACTACTGTAGGGCCTTCATTACTATAATTTATTTTATTTACAATAATGTCATTATTAACATATATAATAAACATCTCATCTACTATAATATCCATTAATTCTGAAGATGACTCTATATGTTCTTCTTTAACACGCTTTTTAAGTCTATCAATGAAATCCATTACTGTATTAACACCAATATCAGCCATAATAAATACTTCTTCTAATGCATCAAAATATTCATCAGTTACTTTTTTATATTTTAAATTTAATGAACTTATTTTATTTAATACTTCATTTCTTGTTTTTTCTAATCCTTTATCATACGCAGTAACATCTTCTTTTTCTTTAGGATTAAATAAATTCTTAAATTTATCAAATAGTCCCATAATATCACCTAGATATATTATATAGGATTTTTTTATTAAAAAAAAGATGTTATTAATAAACATCTACTAATTTAGCGTCAGCTATATCACTAATTTCATTATATTTATTTATAAGTATTTCTCTACCTTCATACATTTTTTCTTGCATTTTTATATTTCTTATTGCTTTAATACTTCTTATAGATATAAATATAGTATATAAAACCAATGATAAAGAAAATAGTATACCCAATATCATCTTATAATAACTAGCACCTATAAAACCACTAAAGATAAGATATGAAGACGCAATTTCAAATAAAGTTAAGATTGATACAGCATTTATATATTTTTTATATTCCATATCTTCAATACTCATCATATCATTTAAATTACCTTTTATTTGTTTATCAAGGCTAGATATTAACTTCATAATATTACCACGATTTAAACTTAATACAGTAACATTACCCTTAAAATCTTTAACGATTATTTCGTTTCTTTTTAAATAATAACTTTTAACTTCCATCTTACCCTCCCCCTTGTAGTGAACTATAATAGTTTAATTTGAATATTTTGTCAAATTAATATAAACTAGACAAAAAAAGAAAAACAAGTTATAATGTTATAGTCTTTTGTAATATTTAAAAAGAAAGGAGTTAATTTAAAATGAAAAATAATGTTGATACCTTAGTGTTCGCATTAGGCGGACTTGGTGAAGTAGGTAAAAACATGTACTGTGTAGAACACGGTGATGAACTAATCATAATAGACTCGGGTATAACTTTTCCTCAAGGTGAAATATTAGGTGTAGACTACGTTATTCAAGATTTCACTTACTTAAAGGAAAATGAAAAAAAGATTAAAGGTTTATTTATAACACACGGTCATGAAGACCATATAGGAAGTATCCCATTTTTATTACAGACAGTAGATATTCCAGTTATATACGCACCTAATCAAGCAGTAGGACTTATCAAAAGAAAATTAGAAGATAGAAATATAAGATACGATAACTTAATGGTATATACGGAAGAAACTAAAGTTAAATTTAAAAATATAGAAATAGAGTTTTTCTTAGTAACACACTCTATTCCAGATGCACATGGTATGGCAATTAAAACACCAAATGGAACTATTGTTACAACAGGTGATTTTAAATTTGACTTAACACCTATTGGACCTATGGCAAATCTATATAAAATGGCATCATTAGGTAATGATGGTGTTACCTTGCTTTTAAGCGATAGTACAAACGTATTAAATGAAGGTTTTTCTAAGTCTGAATCATTAGTTGATAATGCTTTAAATGAAATATTTGATACATGTGATACAAGAATTATTATAGCTACATTCGCATCTAATATATATAGACTTAAACATATAGTTGAAACTTGTAAAAAACATAATAGAAAAATAGCAGTATTTGGTAGAAGCATGGATAACAATATAGAAATTTCTATTGAAGGTGGATATATTTCTAATAAAGAGATATTTATAACACCAGATGAAGCAAATAAATTAAAACCTAGTGAAGTATGCCTTTTATGTACAGGTACACAAGGAGAACCATTATCTGCTTTATCTAGAATCGCGAATGGTACACATAAACTTATCAAATTACAACAAACTGATGTAGTAATATTCTCATCATCTGCTATTCCAGGTAATGCCTTAGCTATTTCTAAAACCATTAATAAATTATGTATTCAAGGAGTTAAAGTATATACTACTAACCAACTTTCTAACATTCACGCATCTGGTCATGGTAATAAAGAAGAATTAAAATTAATGTTAAGATTAATTAAACCAAAATATTTAATGCCTGCTCATGGTGAATATAGAATGCTAAAAGAACATACAGATTTAGCAATAGACTGTGGAATTCCGAAAAAAAACACATTTATATGTGGAAATGGTGATATCCTAGCCATTAATAATGGTGTTGTAAGAAGAGCCGGTACTTGCCAAGCTGGAGATGTATACGTAGATGGTAGCCGTATTGGTGAAGTTGGAAATGCGGTTATGAAAGATAGAAAAGTAATGGCTACTGATGGTATTGTAGTAGTAATTGCAAATATAGATACAAATTCTAATAAATTACTTGGTAAGCCTAATATTACAACAAGAGGATTTGTATTAGTAAATGAAAATCAAGAATTAATAGGTAATTTAGAAGATGTTGCTGCAAAAGCAATAAATCAAAAGTTATCAGCACATATAAATTATACTGAAATTAAAAATGAATTATTATCTTCCTTAGGACCATATATTTATGAGCAAACAGGAAGAAAACCTATTATATTACCCGTTATTATGGACATAAAAAAAGATGTTAAGATTAATTCTTAACATTTTTTATATACTCTAATACGTTTTCCACAGTAGAAGAAAAATCATTAAAATCTACATTAAACCAATTAACATCAAATTGATGATTATTCCATGTATATTGTCTTTTTGCATATTTCCTACTACCCTTTTTAATATCTTCTAAACACGTATCCAAATCCTTTACGCCTTCAAAGTAAGGAAATAATTCTTTATAACAAATGGGTGTCATTACTGCTTTAGTTCTTATATTAGAATCATATAACCTTTTAGCTTCATCTAAAAGACCATTAGCAACCATTATATCAACACGTTTATTAATTCTTTCATATAAAATATCTCTTTCTGTAGTAAGACCTATAAAAATAGTGTCATATAAAAGTTCATTGCTGATATTTTTATTTATAAAACCATTTTTATAATATGCATTTAAAGTCCTTATTACTCTTTTTCTATTATTTTTATGAATTTTAGTTTCAGGATCTATCTTTATTAATTCTTGATATAACTCATCATCACTTAAAGATTCGTCAACATAATTTGTAGAATCCTCATCACTAAACTCGTAATTATATAAACAAGCTTTTATATATAGACCAGTTCCACCTACTAAAATAGGAGTTTTGCCTCTTTTTAAAATATCGTCGATACAGCCTCTCGCATCCTTTTGATAATCATATACAGTATAATCTTCATTTATATCTTTTATATCTAATAAATGATGGATAATACCTTCTTTTTCTTCTTCAGTAACTTTTGCTGTACCAATATCTAAACCTTTATATACTTGTGTAGAATCTGCATTAATGATTTCTCCATTCAACGCTTTTGCAAGTTCAATTGATAATTTAGTTTTACCAACACCAGTTGGTCCTACGATAGCTATAACCATATTATTTTATAAACATCGCATCTCCAAAACTAAAGAAACGATACTCCTTTTCCACAGCTTCATTATACGCTTTTAAAATAAATTCTTTTCCTGCTAATGCAGATACTAGCATTATCAATGTTGATTTTGGTAAATGGAAATTAGTAATAAGTCCATCAATTGCTTTAAAAGTATAACCCGGATATATAAATATATCAGTCCATCCAGAACATTCTCTAAATTCATTATATTTATTCATAATAGTCTCTAATGTTCTTGTTGAAGTAGTTCCTACACTTATAATTTTCTTACCTTCTTTTTTTGCTTGATTTAAAAGATCTGCAGTTTCTTTTGTCATTTGATAAAACTCACTATGCATTTTATGTTCTTTTATATCATCTACTGCAACTGGTCTAAATGTACCTAGACCAACATGTAAAGTTAAATAAGCAATTTTAACTCCTTTATCTTTTAATCTTTCCAACAATTCATTAGTAAAATGCAAACCAGCAGTAGGCGCAGCAGCTGACCCTATATTTTTTGCATATACTGTTTGATATCTATCTTTATCTTTTAATTTTTCATGAATATATGGCGGTAATGGCATTTCACCTAATTTATCTAATATTTCATATAAAATACCATCATAAATTAATTTGAATTTTCTAATACCTTCTTCGCCTAAGTCTATACATTCTGCTTTTAAAAGTCCACCAAAATTAATTACAGTACCTAATTTTACTCTTTTAGCCGGCTTAGTTAAGCATTCCCATTCATTATTACCTAAATCTTTTAATAGTAAAACTTCGATAAAAGCATCTGTATCTATTTTATTACCATATAATCTTGCAGGTAATACTTTAGTATCATTTAAAACTAAAACATCATTACTATCAAGCATATCTACTATATCATAAAAATGTTTATGCTCTATAGTCTTAGTTGATCTATCTAATACCATAAGTCTTGAAGATGTTCTATCTTTAAGTGGTGTTTGTGCGATTAACCTTTCTGGTAATTCATAATCAAAATCACTTGTTTTCATAATATCACTTTCCAATCCAACATATTATAACAAAAAAATTAAATAAATACTATCTATAAAGTAAAGTTATTTTCCTACTTTTAACAGTTATAAAACCCTCTTCTTTTAAATATCCTAATTCCCTTGACATCGCACTTCTATCCACACCAAGATAATTCGCAAGCGATGAAAAAGATATTGGTAAATATATATTCCTTGAATTACTTTTAACAGACAAATCATTAAAATAATTAAGTAATTTATCTCTTATACTCTTTTTAGTAAGTAAATTAATTCTTTCATTTTTATTTTTTATAGAATTAGTTAAAAGCATAAATACATTTTTTATAAATTGGGCATTTGTCTTATCATTTATGTCTAAGCAAGATATAGTATTATAACTAAATACTTGAATAATAGATTCTTCCTTAGCTTTTAAAGATATTGAATTATCTTTTAAATATATATTCAAATAACTTATAATATCTCCTTCATTATACGTTTCTATAACATTAGTAGTACCATTGTAATTATTTTTAATAACTTCTAACGTACCCTTTTTAAGATATAAGATATCATCTTCATCACCTAAATCTTTTAAAGTTTCCCTAGATTTGCAAAAAACATCATGAGCCCTTATATTTCTTATAATTTTTTTTTGATTTTTTAAAGAGATATTTTCAAAAACTTTTACCATATTTACACCTTCTAAAATAATTTTATCAAAAAATACATTTTGTTGCAAATGCAACAATGTTTTTTTCTTGAATTGTACTACAATGATGGTAATGAAAGTAGGAGAGATGTATGAAAGTAATTAAAAGAGATGGACAAATTGTTGATTATTCTCCAGACAAAATTGAATTAGCTATCGAAAAAGCTAATGCAGAAGTTCCTGAAGAAGAAAAAGCAAGTCCTATTCAAGTTAAAAATATTATTAAATATATTGAAGGCTTAAAGAAAAAACGTATTTTAGTTGAAGATATACAAGATATTATTGAAACAAGATTAATGACTATGGGTAAATACGTTTTAGCTAAAAAATATATTACTTATAGATATACTAGAGAATTAGTAAGAAGAAGTAACACTACTGATAGATCTATCAAAGAACTTATCAATGGTGAATCTGAATATTGGAATACTGAAAACTCTAATAAAAACGCAAAAGTTATAACAACTCAAAGAGATTATCTAGCTGGTATTACATCAACAGATATTACAAGAAGATTTTTACTTCCTGAAGACGTTGTTGAGGCTCACGATGAAGGTGTTATTCATTTCCATGATGCAGATTATTTTGCTCAAAATGCATTACATAACTGTGATCTAATCAACCTAGAAGATATGCTTCAAAATGGTACTAATATAAATGGAGTTATGATTGAAAAACCACATAGATTTTTAACTGCTATGACAATTGCTACACAATTAATTACAGCAGTATCATCAAGTCAATATGGTGGATGTACAATCACACTTACTCACCTAGCACCATTCATAAGATCAAGTTATAAAAGATATCTAGATAAATATAAGAAAAGAAAATTAACTAAAGAGCAATGTGAAAAATTCGCTAAAGAAGACTTACAAAAAGAAATTACAGATGGTGTTCAAACATTCCAATATCAAATTAATTCAATGACTACAACAAATGGACAAGCACCTTTCTTATCTGTAACTATGTATTTAGGTGAAACAGAAGAATATAAAGAAGAACTTGCCATGTTAATTGAAGAATTCTTAAAACAAAGAATTGAAGGTATGAAGAATGAAAAAGGTGTTTATATTACACCAGCATTTCCTAAACTTTTATATGTACTAGAAGAATGCAACACTAAAAAGTCTGGTAAATATTATTACTTAACTAAATTAGCTGCTAAATGTACAGCTAAAAGAATGGTTCCAGATTATATATCTGAAAAAATAATGAAAGAACTTAAGATAAATGAATTAGGACAAGGTGATTGCTATCCTTGTATGGGATGTAGATCTTTCTTAACTCCTGATAGATCAATTAGCCTAGGTAACGTTGCTAAAGCTAAAAACTATGTTCCTGGTAAAGGTAAATATTATGGTAGATTTAACCAAGGTGTTGTAACTATTAACTTACCTGATGTTGCTTTATCTTCTGGAAAAGATATGGACCTATTCTGGAGTATATTTGATGAAAGACTAGAACTATGCCATAGAGCATTACAAATAAGACATAAAAGACTTGCTAAAGTTACATCTGATGTTGCCCCAATATTATGGCAACACGGTGCGTTAGCTAGACTGGATAAAGGTGAATCAATTCATGACCTACTTCATAATGGATATTCTACTATTTCATTAGGATATGCAGGACTTTATGAATGTGTTAAATACATGACAGGTCATTCACATACTGATAATGGTAAAGGTAAAGAATTCGGTCTTGAAGTTATGCAACACATGAATGATATGTGTAAGAAATGGAAAGAAGAAGAAAATATCGATTACTCAGTATATGGTACTCCTATCGAATCAACAACTTATAAATTTGCTAAATGCTTAAGAGAAAGATTTGGTGTTATTAAAGGTATTACTGATAGAGATTATATTACTAACTCATATCACGTACCAGTATTTGAAGAAATTGATGCATTCACTAAATTGAAATTAGAAAGCGAATTCCAAAGATTATCTCCAGGTGGAGCTATATCTTATATAGAAACTCCAAACCTTGAGAATAACTTAGATGCTGTATTAGAAATAATTGATTTTATCTATAACAACATCATGTATGCAGAATTAAATACTAAATCAGATTATTGTCATGAATGTGGTTACACAGGTGAAATATTAATAGATGATAACTTAGAATGGTATTGTCCAAACTGTGGTAATAGAGATCATGATAAAATGAATGTTGCGCGTCGTACATGTGGATATATAGGTGCTAATTTCTGGAATAAAGGTAGAACTCAAGAAATCAAAGAAAGAGTTTTACATATCGATAACAAAGCTGCTTAATGCGTTATAACTTAATTAGAAAAATGGATATCTCCAATGGACCTGGTGTTAGGGTTTCAATATTTATGCAAGGATGTGCATTCCACTGCAAAAATTGTTTTAACCCTAATACATGGGACTTTGATGGTGGAGAAGAATTTACTAAGGAGATTATCGATAAGGTTTTATTCCTATGTGATAATTCCTATGTTAAAGGATTATCTATATTAGGTGGAGAACCTATGCACCCTAAAAATATCGAAGGTACAACTAAACTTGCTAAAGCTTTTAAAGAAAAATATCCAGATAAAAATCTATGGGTATGGAGTGGATTTTTATTTGAACAATTAAAAGATAAAGAAGTTTTAAAATATGTAGATGTATTAGTAGATGGACAATATGTAGATGAATTACATGATCCTAGATTAAAATGGAGAGGTTCATCTAATCAAAGAGTAATAGACGTACAAAAAAGTTTAAAACAAAATAAAATAGTAACTACAGAATAGTTACTATTTTTTATTATAAAAAAGAAGGATTAGACGAATCCCCCTCTTTATTCTTACACTTTAATTATATGATACATATTAAATGTAAATCAATAATTATAGTGTAAAGTTTTAATTAGTTTACACTTTTGCTTGACAATTCTTGATAGTATTCAAAACGTTTCATCGCGTCAAGTTTATTTTCTTCTAATAGTTCATTTGCTTTATCTGGATTAATAACTTTAAGCATAGAATATCTAGTTTGAGTTTCCAAAAAACTTTCATATTTATTAAAGTCAACTTCTTTATCCAATTTAAATTCATTAGTATCTGGATTATAATGAAACATTGGGAAGTATCCAGATTCAGCTGCTAATTTTTCTACATCAATACCATTTACAAGTCCACCTTTAATACCATGTGATATACAAGGCGTATATGCAATGATAATAGAAGGCCCTTTATGTTTAGCTGCATCCATCATAGCTTTTATTGTGGCATTAGGATTAGCTCCTAAACTTACTTGAGCAACATATACATTTGGATATGACATTGCAATTCTTGCTAAATCTTTTTTGCTTGTCTTTTTACCAGCTGATGCAAATTCTGCAACTGCTCCTTTTGGTGTTGCTTTAGAAGCTTGACCTCCAGTATTAGAATATACTTGACTGTCTAGTACTAATATATTTACATTATCATTAGATGCAAGTATATGATCTATTCCACCAAATCCAATATCATATGCCCATCCATCTCCACCTATTGTCCAGATAGATTTAGCTATAATATAGTCTTTAATATCTTCTAATTCTTTTGGTATATCTTTTAAATTATTATATACGTATAATGTATTTTCATAATCATCCGGGTCATTTAACCATTTTTCATATAACTCTTTATTAGAACTATTAAGATTATTTAACATAATCTTTTTAATTCTATTTTTCATAGTTTCATTAGCTAAAAGCATTCCATAACCATATTCTGCATTATCTTCAAATAAACTTGAAGCCCATGGTATTGCATATGGTGTAGAAGGATATGATGCCCCATAAATTGAAGAACATCCTGTCGCATTACTAATAACCATATTATCACCAAACAATTGAGTCAATAATTTAATATATGGTGTTTCTCCACATCCAGCACATGCACCACTAAAACAGAACTTAGGTCTTTTAAGTTGACTTCCCTTTACTGTGGATAAAGGTAATCTACTTTGATTAGATATATTATTTTCCAAATAATCAAATATTTGCTGTTCAATTTCTTTTTCTTCTTGTGTTACCGGTACCATAGTAAGCGCTTTCTCACCCTTACCAGGACAGTTTTTGCAGCACAATCCACAACCAGTACAGTCTTTAGCAGATATACCTACTGTAGTATATGTATTACCCATTTTTACACATCTATTTTTAATATTATCTGGGCTATTTAAATATTCTTCCTCAGTAAGTTCATAAATTCTAATTACTCCATGTGGGCAGTATAGTGAACACATTCCACATCCTATACAGTTTAGACTATTATATTTAGGTATAACATCACTTATATTTCTTTTTTCTAAACTTGCAAGTGAAGATTCAGTAATTCCACTTGGATTAAAGCTTGATACTGGAAGTGTATCACCTAATCTATTATTTATTTTTTCATAAATGGTTAAGTTATTATTAGCTAATTTAATTGAAGATGAATCATATTCTACCTTGTTTAAATAATCACTACCCTTTTCAATAGCATCGTAATTAGCTTTAATAACTTCTTCACCTTTTTTGAAATATCTATTATGCGCGTATTCCTTCATTTCTTTTTTAGCTTCTTCAAAATCTACCAAACCTGACATTTTAACTATTACACTTTCCATAATAGTACTTATTTTATTTGAAAGACCTAAGCTTGCAGCTACTTTATTGGCATCTATCGTATATAGACTTATGTTTCTTTCTTTCATAATATTTAAATACTCATTTGGAATTAAAGACGCTATATCATTATTTGATGTATTAATAATAATAGTACCACCTAAAGCAATATTAGATATACAATCAAATTTAGATAAATATACATCTTTAGTAATAACTATAAGACTTGGATTATCAACATAATAAGTAGATCTAATAGGACTATCACTAAATCTTAGATGACATTTTGTAACTCCGCCTGATTTTTTAGAATCATATTGAAAATATCCTTGAACATATTTGCTAGTTAAGTTACCGACTAATTTAATAAGCGATTTTGAAGCGCTTACCATACCATCTGAACCATATCCATATATTAATACTTCATCTGATTTAGATGTTTTAATATATTCTTTCTTTAAACTTTTATGTGTTATATCATCATCGATTCCTATTGTAAAATCATTTATAGGATTGTCTAACATTTTATATACTGCATAAATATCAGAAGGAGTAGTATCTTTAGAAGATAGGCCATATCTTCCTCCTACTACATTGATATCAGTTAAAACACTTTTAACATCTAAATATAAAGGTTCACCATTACTACCTGCTTCTTTAGTCCTATCTAAAACAGCAACAGAAGTAACTGTCTTAGGTAATACCTCTTTTAAATATTTAGCAGAAAATGGTCTATATAAATGTACTTCAACAAGGCCAATATCTTCATTTAAATAATCAATTACTTCTTTTATAGTTTCACAAACTGATCCCATAGCAACTATTACTTTAGTAGCTTTACTGCTTCCATAATAATTGAATGGTTTATAATCATTGCCCGTTATTTTATTAATTTCATTCATATAATAAATAACATTATCTAAAGCTTTATCATAGTATATATTTCTACTTTCAGTATTTTGAAAATATACATCATCATTTTGAGCTGTTCCTATAGTATATGGTCTTAAAGGATTTAAAGCTCTATTTCTAAATGCTTTTAAAGCTTCATAATCAACTAATGGTTTAACATCTTCTAATTCTAATATATTAATTTTATTAATTTCATGACTGGTTCTAAAACCATCAAAGAAATGCATGAAAGGTAAACTTGATTTTATAGCTGATAAGTGTGCGATTGCAGCCATATTAGCAGCATCAGCAACACTAGAAGACGAAAGCATACAAAATCCTGTCATACGCGTAGCCATAACGTCTTGATGATCGCCAAATATAGATAAAGCATGTGTAGACAAACTTCTTGCGGCTACATTCATAACACAAGGGAGCATCTCACCTGCTATTTTATACATATTAGGTATCATAAGCAAAAGGCCTTGGCTTGCAGTATAAGTACTAGTTAAAAGTCCCGCGTTTAAACTACCATGTACTAATCCAGCAGCTCCCGCTTCACTTTGCATTTCAACTACTTTTACTTGGTCACCAAATATGTTTTCTTCACCCTTAGAAGCCCATTCATCTATATGAGCTGCCATGGGACTAGATGGAGTTATTGGATATATTCCAGCAACTTCAGTAAACATATAAGATATTTTAGCAACGGCTTCATTGCCATCTACTGTTACTCGTTTCATAATATCACCTACTTTAATTATATCATCATTTATAGTTTAAATAAACGAAAAAAGATTACTCAACTGAATAATCTTTTAATAATTCTATATTTTTTTTCATATCACCACTTGTGATAAAATTACCAGAAACCACCATGTCAGAATTACTTACTAATTTGATAGTTTCATTATTTATCCCACCATCAACACTTATAATATAATCTAGATTATTATTAATCTTATATTCTTTTAATTTATCTATTTTGTCTTTTGATGAAGGTATAAACTTTTGACCACCCATACCAGGTTCAACACTCATAACAAGTACTAAATCAATATCTTTAAGATATGGATACAATAATTCAACATTTGTATTTGGTTTTATAGATATACCTACTTTAATACCTTGTTTTTTAATATAATTAATTATTCCATTAATATCATTAGTGGCTTCTAGATGGAATGTTATATATTCTGGATTTAAAAAACTAAATTCATTTACATAATTAATGATATCTTCTACCATCAAATGAACATCAAGTGGTTTTTCTATATTTTCTAAATAACCAGCTAGATCGTCTAAGTGCCAAGTTTTATTAGAAACAAATTTTCCATCCATAATATCTAGGTGTATATAGTCTGTCTTAGTTTTTTCCAAAGAAGATATACACATACCTATATCATTAGATGACAATATCGATGTTGAAACTTTCATAATACACCTACTTTTCTATAAATTTTAAATAGTTTTCATATCTTGATCTTAATATATCATTACCAACTCTTCTTTTAATTTCACATTCATTAAAAGGTTCTTTTGAGTGCATACAATCTTTATACTTACAAGACTCTCTGTATAAATTAAATTCAACAAAATTATCTCTTATATCTTCTTTTGTCATATTAGTTAAATCAAGTGATGAAAATCCTGGAGTATCCGCGATTAGTCCATCACATATACTAATAAGTTCAACATGTCTTGTTGTATGTTTTCCTCTTCCTAAAGCTTCTGATATTTCATTAGTTTCAAGATTTAAATTTGGTTCTATCTTATTCAGAAGTGTCGATTTACCAACTCCACTTTGACCAGCAAATACTGTTACCTTATCTTTGAATATTTCCTTTAATGCTTTTATATCTGTATTTACAAATACATCATAGCCTATTTTTTCATAATATTCTTTAATTATATTTATTTTTTCTTTTTCTGGTTCATTCAATAAATCCATTTTAGTAAAGCATATAATAGGTTTAATATTATTGAATTCAATCATTACAAGTAGTTTATCTAAAAGATTTAAATCAATATCTGGATGCTTAGTACTTGTAACAACCAATACTTGATCTATATTAGAAACATATGGTCTTATAAGTTCATTTTTTCTTTTGTATACATTTGTTATAACTTTATCTTCAGAATCGAACTCTACATTATCACCCACTACCGGTGAAAGACCTATATTTCTAAATTTACCACGGCAACTACAAATATATAATGTATCACTAGAAACAGTATAACTATTGCTTATTATCTTAACAATCTTACCACTTTTAAGCATATTACTCTCCAGCACTAGTTTCAGGATCTAAAGCAGCACCAGGCGCTTTGGCAACTGTAATAGTTAATGTAGTACCACTTCTAACTGCACTAGAAGCAGCTCTGTCTTGTGCAATTACAGTACCAGGAACCTCATTACTTACTTCGTATATAACTTTTAAAGTTACATTGTTTTCCTCACAGAAATTTCTAACTGCATCTATAGAATATGTTTTGAAATCAGGATATAAAAGTTCTAATGTATTCGTAGTTAGTCTTATAATATCCCCTTCTCTTAATATTTCACCTTTTTCAACACTTTGTTTTACAATTTTATTTTCATCAAATTTTTCTTTATCATTTGTAACTTCATACTCATGTTTTACTTGCAAGCCTAGACGTTTTAATTCATTTTCAACTTCATCAAATGGTTTTCCTACATAATCATCTATGACAATTTTATCTGTACCTAAAGATATTATTAAAGTTAGAGATCTACCTTCCTTAACAACATCACCAGTTTGGAAATTTTTAATACCAATTACTTTTCCTTCTGCAATATTATCGTCTTTCCTCTCATCAGTTGTAGAAGCAACATAGAATCCTGCTTCATTCAATATTTTTTCAGCCTCAGCCAAAGAAAGCCCTGATACATTAGGTATCTTAACATCTTTTGCTTGATTTAATTTAGGTAATACAAATAAAGTTACTAAAAGTGTTAATGAAAGAACAACAAATATTATACTTACAATAACTAAGCTTTTATTTAAAGTTTTTTCTTTTTTAACTTCTTCACTTTTTTCTTTTTCTATACTACTTATTGTTTTTAATTCCTTAGTTTTTTCCAACTCTTGTTCAGGATATTCATAAGTTAATCTTTTTGAATCTGTTTCTTCTAAAGCATGTTTTAAATCTTCATGCATCTCATTAACAGAATCATATCTATTTTTAGGATTTTTTGCAGTAGCTTTTAAAATTATATTTTCAACACTTTGTGGTATTGAAGGATTAAGCTTACATACACTTGGAATAGCTTCATTAATTTGTTTCATAGCTATTTCAACGGCATTCTCACCCTTAAAAGGAACTCTACCTATTAACATTTCATACATCATTATACCTAATGAATATATATCACTTTTAACAGTTGAACCTTTTCCGTTTGCTTGCTCTGGTGGAAGATAATGAACTGATCCCATAACTGTATTAGTTTGAGTAAGTTCAGTACTTTTTAATGCCATTGCAATTCCAAAATCTGTTATCTTAGCTACACCATCATCCAATATAATTACATTTTGAGGTTTAATATCTCTATGTATTATATAAGAATCATGGGCACATGCGATTGCAGAAGTTATTTGTAGCATTATATCAATAGTTTCTGTTAAACTTAAAGCTCCTCTTTTTTTAATTAAGCTTTTTAATGTTATACCATCAATATATTCCATAACGATAAAGTAATTACCATCGTCAACTCCTACATCATACATCTCTACTATATTAGGATGCGTAAGTGATGAAGCAGCAATAGCTTCTCTTTGAAATCTTCTTACAAATTTTTCATCATTTGCTAAATCACCACGCAAAATTTTAACAGCAACGTTTCTATTTAAGATAGTATCATAAGCTAAATATACATTAGCCATTCCACCTTCTCCAACGTTTCTAATTATTTCATATCGATCATTTATTTTTTGACCTTTTACTATCACACTAAACACCTGCCTTTAAAAGATATGCTATTGATATATTATCTGTTCCACCCCTATTATTACTTTTTACAACTAGTTTTTCCACCTTAGCTTCTGGTGTAGAATTTTCATTCAATACCCTAGCAATTTGTTCAAAATCTAACATATTTGTAAGACCATCACTACATAGCAATATTCCATCTACATCAGGTTCTACATCAAAGATATCCATCTCAACAGTAGTAGGAGAACCTAAAGCTTTCATCAAAACATTTCTATTAGGATGTTCTTTTGCTTCTTGTTCTGTAAGTTCACCTGAACGTACTAATAAATTTACTAATGTATGATCTACAGTAATTTTTTCTAATTTTCCCTTTTTAAATACGAATCCAGATGAATCACCAAGATTACCAAATAACAAGTAAGATGGTGTAATAAGCGCAAGTACAATAGTAGTACCCATTCCAACACTTTCTGGATGTTTTTCTGTATGCTTATTTATTAGCATATTACATTCAGATACAGCATCTTTTATGAAATTAATTGCATCTTCTTTGTTACCTACTGAATCAATACTTGTAAATCTTTTTCCTAAATTTGAAATAGCAAGCGATGAAGCTATTTCTCCACCTCTATGTCCACCCATTCCATCAGCAACGGCCATCAAATATTCACCAGATGCATTTTTAACTACTATTACACTATCCTCATTATGGTCCCTTACTTTTCCAGGATCTGTTATATATGCAAATTCCATTATTTTCCCTCCTCGTAATTACTTCTTAGTTGTCCACATGCAGCTGATACTGTACTGCCAAATTCTTTTCTTATTGTGACATTTATATTATTTTTCTTTAAAGTATCATAGAATTTCATAATAGTATCTTTGCTACTTTTCTTATACTCAATATGACTTGTTTCATTATACGGTATTAAATTAACATATGCATTCATTCCCTTGAGTAATTTTGCAAGTTCTAATGCATTTTCTTCTTTATCATTAACATCTTTAAGCATTATATATTCAAATGTTACTCTTCTACCATCATTTTCTAGATATTCTTTAATTGTATCCATAAGTAAATCTAATGGATAAACTTTATCTATTGGCATCAATTTTCTTCTCAATTCGTCATTTGAAGCATGCAAAGATATCGCTAAATTAACTTGTTTATCTAATTTACTAAATTCTTTTATTTTAGGAACAATACCACAAGTTGATACTGTAATATGTCTAGAACCAATAGCTATTCCTTTGTCATTATTAATAATATTTATAAATCTAATTACATTATCATAATTATCAAAAGGCTCTCCTATTCCCATCATAACTATATGAGATATCCTCACGCCTTCCATCTCTTCGATTAATAATACTTGTTCTACTATTTCATACGCTTCAAGGTTTCTTACTTTTTTTAGTCTTCCTGATTCGCAAAATGTACAAGACATATTGCATCCTACTTGGCTAGATACACATAAACTTGTTCCATAATCATGGTACATAAGTACAGCCTCTATTTTGTTATTATCAGCTAGACCAAATAAATATTTAGATACATCAATACCTTTTTGCTTAGTTAAAACTTTAATCTTATCCATACTAAAATCATTTTTTAACTTTTCTCTTATATTTATACCTATATTAATCATTTCATCAAAACTAGTAACTCTTTTTTTATATAACCAATCATATACTTGACTAGCTTTGAACTTTTTTTCTCCAATAGAAGTAAAATAACCTTCTAACATTTCTATTGTGTATCCATAAATATTCTCCATAATAACACCTAATATAATTATATCAAATATAGTCTTTTTTGTGAATATTTATAAACAAAAAAAGAGGTTGCCCTCTTAAAATCCCATAAATGCGCATAATACCATAAAAGCTATGCTAAGTACTAAAGTAGTTCTTGTAATTACAACTTCAATACCTCTTTCTTTTCTATTAGCAAATAAATCAGCACCACCTGTAATAACATTAGATGCACTTTCTGCTTTACCACTTTGTAATAATACAATAGCAATTAATAAAATTGATATAATTATAAGTAGAGTTTTCATATTAACCTCCTTGACAATAATATTTTACCATAAATAAAGGAAAATGCAAGAATTAATTAGGCTTTATAGTATATGTAAGTGTATTACTCAAATCAATCTCATTAATAATTTTCTTAAATTCGTTGTAATTAAGTTTATTTATTAAATCATAATAATTAGTATATACCTTATCATAAGTAATAATATTAGACATTATTTTATTATTAATTGAATATAAATTATCAGATGTTTTAATAAGATTAGCCATTATTGCTTTTTTCTTTCTTTCAAAATCTTTTTTATTTATAGGTTTACTTTTAATAGCTTCATCTACCATTTTAATTAACGTATTAGTCTTCCTAGTTTCAGATAAAATATAAAAGCACATAAACCCATCCAAATTAACCTGAGTTGATGCCAAATCACAGTTTATAATTCTTTTGTTTAATAATTCTTCATTTAAAGAAGATGTAGCATCAGTAATCATTTCAAAAAACATAGATATATAATATCTTATTTTAGGAACACTCATATTAATTTTTGATACATTTATCTTATATCCAATACCAACTTTTGGAACCGTAATATTCATCTTTATAGTTTCATTTTTCTTAGCTACTTTATTTGGTTCATCATATTTTTTAATAACAATTTTCTTCTTTTCACCAAAATCTTTTTTTGACATATATTTTTCAACAATATCAATTGTCTCTTTTGGTTTAACATTACCTGTTACTACTAAATACATATTAGATGGATGATAAAATGTATTATAACATGCATACAAATCTTCTTTAGTAATACTTCTAACACTTTCAATATTACCTATAACCTTATACTTAAGTGGATGAGTTATAAAAGTATTGTATAACATATTTTCATACATAGCAGAATATGGATCATCTTCATACATTTTTATTTCTTGCTCTATAATACCTTTTTCTTTTTCTACATTTTCATCAGTAAAGTAAGGACTATAAACATAATCTAATAAATAATTTAAATTTTCCTTATAACATTTAGTTCCTGAAAATAAATATGTCGTTTTAAAAGATGTAGTATTAGCATTTGCATCAGCACCATTAGCAGCGAAAAATTCAAATGGATCGACACCATCTTTTTGTTCAAACATTTTATGTTCTAGAAAATGTGCGATACCTAGAGGAAAGCTTTTCATTTCATTCGAATCGTATGGAACAAATTCATTATTAACTGAACCATACTTAGTAGATAATGTTACATATGTATTAGAAGTTTTCATTGGTATTATAAATATTCTAAAACCATTATCTAGTGTATGTTCATATAACTTTAAATCTAGACTCTTTAATTCTTTAATTTTCATTTTGTTTGCTCCCTTCTAATAGATATACTATTTCAGGATGAATTTTAGGTATAATCTTCATTATATCTTTTTTAGTAACATGAGACATTTTTTTCCTTCTTATAAGCGCTAAATCAGCATTTAAAAACTCTTTTCTAATTCTATCTTGTAAAATAGAAAAAGCAGAATCATTTAAAGTTTCATATGCATTTAAATAAGCTAATTTAGCCTTTGCCAATTCCTCTTTAGTAAACTTACCTTCATTCATTAATTTCACTTGTTCTTTTATAAGTTTTAAAGCCTTTTTATAATCTGAAGAATTTATACCAGAAGTAATAAATAAGATGTTTGAAACAATTCTATATCCACAGCCAATAGAATAACATAATGAATTTTTTTCTCTTACATTTTGAAAAAGTTTAGAATCTGGTCCACCACCCAATATATGTGCGTATATTGGTAATACATATTGCATTTCATACGAAGTTAATTTAGATAATTTATAACCTATTATTAATGTACTTTGATTATATGGCTTAGACTCTTTATATTCAATAAGTTTATTACTAAATTTATCGTGTTCAATAAAATGATTTAATTTTTCACGTTTATTTTTTAATTTTATATATTTTTTTATAATATCTACAGCGTCATCAGGAACATTACCTACAATAAAAATATCTACTGTATCATTATTTATCATATCTAAATATTCATTATATAAATCTTCGTTTTTAATTTTATTTAAATAATCAATATTACCAAAATATGAATATCCTAAAGGTGTATTTCCACCAATTTTTTTGAATACTTCATCCATCGCATAGGATCTAGGGTCCTCATAAAATACTTCGATATCTTCTTTTATTCTTTCTATACTTTTTTGATATATTTTATTATCAAATTTGGAATTTTTAATATCTGGTTTAAATAAAATATTAGCTAAAAATTTAATAGATTCTTCAAATAACCCCTTCGCATATTTTTCATTTAATATACTCATTTCAAATGAAGAAGTCAAAACATTACCAGAATTTAAAACATCACTATAAATATCTAGATCATATAATTTTTCTGTTTCAATATTTAAAAGTCTTTTAGTAGGATATACTTTATTTGCTTCAAAAAGTAATGTTTTCAACAGTCTCCTTCTAAGTAATTTAGAATCATCATTTTTACTTCTAAAACTAATATTTATAACAGTTTTTTTAAATTTATTAGTTTTGATAACATGAATATTATAAGCTTCCTCTTTATATTTTTTATACATTTAAATCACCATTCTTATTATATCATATTTTCTAATTATTATAATTTAAAAGACTATTTCAAATAGTCCTTTAAATATATTCCAGTATAACTTTCTTTTACTTTTACAATATCTTCTGGGGTACCTTTAGCAATAACATTTCCACCACCGATACCACCTTCTGGGCCTAAGTCTATTATATAATCAGCCATTTTAATAACATCTAGATTATGTTCAATTACTAAAACAGTATCACCATTATCTACTATTCTTTCTAAAATAACTAATAATTTCTTGATATCATCCACGTGTAAACCTGTTGTTGGTTCATCTAATATAAATAAACTCTTTCCAGTAGGTTTTTTCTGTAATTCTTTAGATAATTTAACACGCGCGGCTTCACCACCAGATAAATCAGGAGCAGGTTCCCCAAGTTTTATATAAGAAAGACCTACATCCATCATCATACTTAATTTATTTTTAATCTTAGGAACATTTTCAAAGAATTCATATGCTTCTTCTACTGTCATGTTTAAAACATCATAAATATTTTTTCCTTTATATTTGATTTCTAATGTTTCGCTATTATATCTAGTTCCATGGCAAACTTCACAAGGAACATATACGTCTGGTAAAAATTGCATTTCAATTCTTTTAACACCGTCACCCCAACATGCTTCACAACGTCCACCTTTGACATTGAAAGAAAATCTTCCTTTATCATATCCTCTTATCTTAGCTTCTTTAGTTGATGCGAATACATCTCTTATATCATCAAATACACCAACATAAGTAGCAGGATTACTTCTTGGAGTTCTTCCGATTGGTGACTGTGAAATATCGATTACTTTATCAATATTTTCTAATCCTTTTATACTTTTACATTTACCAGGTTTTTCTTTTGCTTTATATAAACTATTTCTAGCATATTTATATAATATTTCGTTTACTAATGTAGATTTTCCAGATCCTGATACGCCAGTTACACAAGTAAGTGTACCAAGTGGAAATTTAACATTAATATTTTTTAGGTTATGTTCTTGAGCGCCTTTAACCTCAATAAAATTACCATTTCCTTTTCTTCTTTTCTTAGGTAGTTCTATTTTAAGTTCACCCTTCAAATATTTACCTGTAATACTATTAGGATTGTTTATTACTTCAGAAGGTGTACCACTAGCTACTACATATCCTCCATGTTCACCTGCGCCAGGTCCTATATCTACTAAATAATCACTTTGAAGCATTGTATCAGTATCATGCTCTACAACTATCAAAGTATTACCTAAATCTCTCATTTCTTTTAAAGAATTTATAAGACGCTGATTATCTCTTTGATGAAGTCCTATCGATGGCTCATCAAGCACATATAATACTCCAGTTAGTCTAGAACCTATTTGAGTGGCAAGTCTAATTCTTTGTGCTTCACCACCAGATAATGTTCCCGCATCTCTAGCCAAAGTTAAATAAGAAAGACCTACATTGATTAAAAAAGATAATCTATCATGTATTTCTTTTATAATTAATCTTGCTATTTCTTCTTTTTCTTTTGATAATTTTAAATTAGTTAAAAATCTATCTAATTCATCTATAGACATACATGTAACTTCATAGATACTTTTGTTGCCTACTTTAACACATAAAATAGAGTCACTTAATCTAGCCCCATGACAAGTTGGACATTCAAGATCAGTCATATAGCCAGAAATCCAATCTCTAATCCACCCACTTTTTGTTTCTACATATCTTCTTTCAAGATTAGTTATTATACCTTCAAAACTATCTTTGGCTTCCCTTGTGTTACCATTTTTTGAAACATACTTAAAATTCATAAGTTTATCAGTACCATATAATAAAATATCTAATTTTTCTTTTGGGATTTTACCAACTGGCATATCTAAATCGATATCGAATGTTTTAGCAACTGTATTAATTTGTGTAGAAATTATATTTCCTTCTTCTAGAGTAAATGTAACAATAGCTCCTTGATTTATTGATTTTTCTTTATTTGGAATTACTAAATCAACATCTATTTTTTGCTTAATACCAAGTCCTTTGCAATCAGGACAAGCACCATATGGCGCATTAAAAGAAAACATTCTAGGTTCTAATTCTGGTAGAGAAAAATCACAATCAGGGCATGCGTATTTCTCACTCATAACGATTTCTTCTCCGTCAATAATATCGATTACTACTTTCCCATTAGCTAATTTTGTAGACGTTTCAATAGATTCGTATAATCTACTTCTAACATCATCCTTAATTATTAATCTATCAATAACAACATCAATATTATGTTTTTTATTTTTCTCTAAATTAATTTCTTCAGTTAGTTCATAATCTTTTCCATCTATTCTAGCTCTTATATATCCGTCTTTTAATAGATTAGATAATAGATCCTTATGAGTACCTTTTTCACCATGAACTAGCGGTGCCATAACTCTTATCTTACTGCCTTCTTTTAATTTCAAAATTTGATTAGTCATTTCTTCTATAGATTGACTAGCTATAGGTTTATTATGATTTGGACAATATGGAACACCAATTCTAGCATATAAAAGTCTTAAATAATCATATATTTCAGTTACCGTACCAACAGTAGATCTAGGATTTTTATTAGTCGTTTTTTGATCTATTGATATAGCAGGTGATAATCCTTCTATACTATCTACATCTGGTTTATCTGTACCACCTAAAAACTGTCTAGCATAACTAGACAAGGAATCAATATACCTTCTTTCTCCTTCAGCATAAATAGTATCAAAAGCTAATGAAGATTTTCCAGATCCTGATACTCCTGTCATTACAATTAACGAATTTTTAGGAAGTTCTATATCTATATTCTTTAAATTATTTTCTCTCGCACCTTTAACAATAATTTTATCCATACTACCACTCCATTTATATTATATCTTAATATATAATTTTTATAAATCGTTAATATAATATCATATTTATAAAAAAAAAGATATTGAACATATCTTTTTTTACTGTTATTTTTTATATTTTTTATATTTAACATCATACATTTGACGTGATGTATCATAAAGACGCAATAAATATTTATATTCAATAGGATATTTAATGCCTTTAAATGAATCTATTCTTTGTCTTATTATATCTTTATCGTGTGTATATACATATTCTTGATCTACTAAATCATAAATTTGTACTATAAAATCAATAAAATCATTACCAAACTTATTTTTTAATGGAGACGCTAAATCTTCTTTGGTAAAAGATATTGAATTAAAATTATATTTAACCGCACGAAGAAATCTTATTAATGTATATCTACTAACATTTTTTCCCATAAAAAGTTCAAAATTATCATAAAATTTGATAGCTTTATTTCTGCTTACAACATCTACATCTTGCATCAAAACATAAGTATGTCTTTGAATTTCATCACATAAATTAGGATACAATTCCTTTATCGTAAATGTTTTTGGTTTACTTACAGTGGCTACAACTTCTTTTTGTTTTTCTATTACCGGTTTTTCTATTTCCTTCTTTGCAGGGAAAACAGGTTTAACCAAAATACAATTAGAATGATTTAATATATTTACTGGTGTAACTGTACTAACTCGAGTATTAACAGGAATAACAGGCTTAACATTTGGTTTAAATACTTCCAATCTTTTTTCCATAGTTCTAATTTTTTCTTCTTCTGTTTTAATTGGTTCTACCTTAGCTTGAGTTTTACTAATTTCATCTAATAAATTAACACCTAAGCATTTAGCGTATTTATGTAAATCAAAAAATCCACTTTTTTTACTTGCCATTATGTTGCCAAAACTGTTCAAAACGCTGAGTTTCTCACTATAGTTTTGGTATTTATTTTTTAATTCTTTAATGTATTTTATGCCAAAAACCTTATTATATTTTTCATAATATGAAACTAATAATATCTCTTTATCCCAATCATTAATATCGCTTTCTAATATTTCTTCTTTTGAAATATTACCATTATACATTTTGACTAATAATTCAATTGTTTTTGATATATTAGTATGTATGTCAAAAACAGAAGTTTTAATTTTTTCTCCTTCATTTATATGTTTAGATATCTTAGCTTTTCTTTTATACATATTATCATTTCTTATTTTAGATGCTTTATATACATTTAAGGCATCTTGATATCTTCCTTTTGAAATTAAAAAGTCCATATAAAAAATTACTATTCCTTCTATATTGAAATATTTATCATTATTACAAATTTTTTCTATTTCTTCTTCTTTTCCTTGTGAGGCAAGACAAATAAGCCTTCTTCTTTGTATAGAACCAGACATTATAAACGCGGGATTATTAGCTATTTCAATTACTTCATCATATTTTTCTAAAGCAGCTAATATCTTCATTTTTTGACTCATAATAAGACTATTATTTTCAAAGGCTTTATTATCACATATTTCTAATGCTTCATCATAATTCTTTATTGAAATCAAATGTTTAACTATCAACACTTGTATTTCTGCTTCATTTATATATTCAGGTCTTTCAGCAATACTAAAAGCATCAGAAATCTTATTCTGCATAAGTAAAATCTTAACTTTCCTTATATCCGTATCTAAATCATTAGAATTACACAAATTATATGCAGTTGCATAATCTCCTTTTTTTATATACTTATCAATTTCTCCCAATATATTCATAGTAGTCCCCCTTAGTAACATTTATTATATCTTCTTTTAGATTTTTGTCAAAACGAAAAAATTAGCTTTACAAGCTAATTTCTAAACATATCTTTAATTTTAAGTGAAGCATTATATAAATCATTCTTATTAATACTATATTTTTCCTTACAAATATTAATTGCATCTTTGAGACTACAGTTTTCACGTGTCATTGTATCAATAAGCAATCCTTCATTTGAAATATCCACCTTAACACCTCTATTAGTATTAAGATATTTAATTATAAGCACATATTCACCTTTTTCACTATTAGGATTCTTTATTAATTCTTTTAATACATTAGAAGCAGTTCCTCTATATATTTTTTGATGTTTTTTAGTTAAGTCGTTGCACAAACAAACAAAAGGATCAGATAAATTAGTTATAATGCTTTCCAAAGAGGTTTTAATTCTTTTTGGAGATTCATATAATACATATAATTCAAAATTACTTTCACGAATATCATCATATAATTTATTTAATTCTTTACCTACTCTTGGAATAAAACCTAAAAATGTAAATGTAGTTATATCAAAACCAGATATTGATAATGCCGTTATTACAGCAGAAGCACCAGGACATGGAATAACTTCTATATTATTATCAATAGCTTTTTTAATTACGTATGTACCAGGATCATTTATACACGGTGTACCAGCATCAGATATAACCGCGATATTCTTACCACTCTTAATTTCATCAATTAAAAAATCAGATTTGTTATTTTCATTAAATTTATGATATGAAACCAATTTACTTTTAATATCATATTCTTTCAATAATAAACCAGATACCCTAGTATCTTCACACGCGATTATATCAACAGATTTCAACACTTCTACTGCATTTAATGTAATATCTTTTAAATTACCGATTGGTACAGAAACAACATATAAACATCCCATAAAATCACCAATAATATTTTATCATAAATACGTTTATTTTTAAATATACTGGTTATACTATTAACGGGTGATAAAATGACAGAAAAAGAACTCCTTTACTATGAAGATGCGATTAACCATGAAACCAATACCATAAAAATATGTGAATATATGATTAATTATCTAGAAGACGAATCTCTTGAGACATTTTTAAAAAAGCAAATAAAGAAACATGAACTTATAAAAGAAAAATTACTATGTACAATGGAGGATGTTATAAATGGATGATAAATTAATTTATGAAAATATATTACTAATACTTAAAAGTAATATGGAAGTATATACTCATGGTACCTTAGAAAGTTCAAACCCAAATGTAAGGTCATCTATCTGTTATGGACTTACAGAAACTTTAAAAATGCAGGACGAACTTTATAATAAGATGAGTGAACAAGGTTGGTATCAAGTCGCGAATATTGATTCTAGTAAAATAAATAAAACATATAAAAAAGTATCAAAAAAATAGGCCTAAAACCTATTTTTTTATTATTAAAGGTATTCCTAAGTATACAACAACTGGTAATATCAAAGGAATAAACAAATTAACCTCAAATAAAGCATCCATTGTTATCAAAAATGGAATATTTTTAATAAGAATAGTATAAGTTACTAAAAATATTAAAAATCCTAAAGCCAAAGCTGCTATATTACATTTTAAAAGTTCAGAAGTTCTAACTCTTTCTAAAAGTTTGACCTGATGTTTTTTTCTTCTATATATATATTTTTCAGTATTCATATATACCATAAAAATTAAAAACAATAGTAATGTAATAGGAACTAAATGAATAATAATTAATAAATCTGAATCAATATCTTTTGCATCTTCCCAGTTATCAAACCCTAAAGTTAAAAGACTTTCTTTAACAGAAAATAAATTTTCTTTGTTATCTACTACTATATTAAAAGGATTTGTCATAGTAATAAATGAACTATATTTCCCTCTTAAACCACTTTTGATTTCTTTTATATCTTTTTCGTTTACAAAACAAGTGCCATTATCAGAAAATATATCATTTGTATTATAAACTCCTATTATTTTAAACGTCTTTTCCTTATTTTCATACTTAACTTTAAACTCAGTATTTAAAAGCTTATATCCGTTTTTAGCGCGTTTTTTATCAGCATTTAAAGGATTTGAATCTGCATATAAAACCGTTGGACATATAGCTACTCCTGTTTCATCAGCTATACTACTACCTTTTACTACTTTTACTTCATCTGTAAATCTTTTTAATCTTATAGTACCATCTACAAACCCATTCTTTAAACTAGTTTCTGATAATACTACTTCTGATAAATTATTATCATATATTTCTTTAATATGTTCAATTTTATTAAGTTCTTCTAAATCTTTAGCAACATCATAACCACCATTATATCTTGGTGATACAACTAATGTCCTATATTCTGGATTCTTATAAACAGATACATATAATACTTTTTCGGCGTTAAATATAAATGTTGAAACAGCAATTAAAAATATCGCGCAAATGGTGTTTAAAATAATATATTTAATAGTTTTTTGCATAATTCACCTCACAATAAATTATACCATTAAAAAAATAGGTGTCAAACCTATCTTTTATTTACTTCAATTTTAAATTGAGCTCTCATACCATTTATATCATAATCTTCACTTACATTTTCCTTACTTATGAATTCAATTGCAAGTGTTTCATTTTTAATATATTCATCAAAATTTTCTAGTGTTTTAGTAATTTCTTCATCACCATTATAATATACATTAATTCTATCTGTAATTACTAAATCTGCTTCTTTTCTTAAACTTTGAATTTTTCTTACTATTTCTCTTGCTGTACCTTCCATTATTAAGTTTTCAGTAAGCTCAGTATTTAAAATGATACAAGTATTTTTATTTGCAGATGACGCATAACCTTCTTTAGATACAATACTTATAAGTACCATATCACTTGTTACTTCCATATCCTCTCCATCTACATTAAGTATCATATTACCATTTTTAATAGTATCTATTTCTTTAGTTGTTAATTTAGATAAAGCATCTTGGAATGACTTAATCTTGCTTCCTAAAACCTTACCTACTTCTTTGAAATTAGGCTTAATTGTATAATCCATATATTCAGTCAAATCATCAATATATGTAATATTTTTAACATTCAATTCTTCTTTAATTACTGATTCTAAATCACCAATAATATCTTTATCAGCTAAAGGTACGATAACTTCACTAATTGGTTGTCTAACCTTAATTTTAACTTCTTCTCTTGCATCTCTTCCTAAACTACAAATATCTCTTACTAAATCCATACGTTTTTCAACTTCTTCGTTAATTAAAGCCTCATCATATTTAGGATAATCACATAGATGAACAGATTCCATATCTGTTAAACATCTATAAATTTCTTCAGAAATATAAGGTGTTATTGGGGCTGTAATCAAAGATAGAGTAAGCAACACTTCATAAGTAGTTAAATATACTGCTTTTTTATCTTCAGTTAATTCAGACTCCCAGAACCTTCTTCTATTACTTCTAATATACCAGTTAGATAAATCGTCATTTAAAAAGTCTACTACTTTTCTTGTAACTGGAGTTAAATCATATGCATCATAGCTTTCAGTTACTTCTTTTACCAATTTATTTAATTTAGATAATAACCATTTATCCATGATATTTCTGTTACTAACTGGAATATCATACTCTCTTGGATCTATATTATCCGCATTCGCGTACATTTGGAAGAATGAATAAGTATTTTTAAATGTTGAAATATATTTTGAATACACTTCTTTTAATGCTTCTTCATCAAATTTTAATGGAGTCCATACAGGTGATGCATATAACATATAAAATCTTACAATATCCGCACCATACTTAGTCATAATACCAGCAGGATCAATAATATTACCTGTTGATTTACTCATTTTTTTACCATGTGCATCTAACATCATGTCATTTACAACAACGTTTTTAAATGATGATTCACCAGAAATTATAGTAGAAATTACTAAAAGTACATAGAACCATCCACGAGTTTGATCCACACCTTCTGCAATAAAGTCAGCTGGGAATTGTGATTCAAATAATTCCTTATTTTCAAATGGATAATGGAATTGAGCATATGGCATTGCTCCACTATCAAACCAAACATCCATAACATCTTTAACTCTATCCATTACTTTACCGCATTTTGGACATTTAATATGTAGGTTATCAACATATGGACGATGTAATTCCATAGTTCTTACATCAATATCTTCTATAATATTTTCTTGTAATTCATCTAGTGAACCAATAACAACTTTTTCACCGCAATCACAAGTCCAAATAGGCATAGGACAACCCCAATATCTATTTCTTGAAATTCCCCAATCAACCATATTATCTAACCAGTTAGCAAATCTTTTTTCACCAATATAATCTGGATACCAATTAATCTTTTTATTTGCTTCGATAATTTTGTCTTTATAAGCTGTTGTCTTAACATACCACGCTGGTTTGGCAAAATAAATTAATGGACTTTTACATCTCCAACAGTGTGGATAATCATGTGTTAATTTAATCTTTTTAAATAATTTATCGTTTTCTTTCAAGTATTTAACTATTTCAATTTCAAGCTCTGGATCAGTAACTAATCTACCTTTCCATGGTCCTTCTGTATAGCATCCATCTTTTCCCACAGGATTTACAAACGCGATTCCATTTTCTTTGCATACTCTGTTATCATCTTCACCATATGCAGGGGCAATATGAACTATACCAGTACCATCTTCTGCAGTTACATAGTTATCTGCAATTACTTCGAATGCTTTACCTTCAACATTAACAAAAGGAAGTAATTGATCTACTTTAATACCTTTTAAATCAGATCCTTTATAAGTTTCTAATACTTTATAATTGTCACCTAAAACTTTATTAGCTAAAGCTTCAGCTAAGATAAATTTATACCCTTCACTTTCTGCTTTAATATATGTTAAATCAGGATTAACACAAATAGCTACATTGGCAATTAAAGTCCAAGGTGTAGTTGTCCATACTAAGAAATATACATCTTCATCAGATTTTTTAAAAGGAACAATTACAGTATTAACAGAATCTTGTTGATATCCTTGAGCAACTTCATTTGAAGAAAGTTCAGTTCCACATCTTGGACAATAAGGTAATACTTTATTTCCATAATAAATTAAACCTTTTTTATCCATTTCTTTTAAAATCCACCATTCAGATTCAATAAATTCATTATCACAAGTTACATATGGATTTTCACAATCGATAAATTGGCCCATCATATCTGTAATCTTCTTAACTTCATCTATATTAGTTGCAGTTTCACTATTACATTCTTTGCAAAAGTTTTCAATACCAAATGCCTCTATATCAGATTTATTTTTAAAGCCTAATTTTTTTTCTACATTAACTTCAATAGGAAGTCCATGTGTATCAAGACCTATTTTTCTTAAAACATGATATCCTTGCATTACTTTATATTTAGTAAAAGCATCTTTTATAGTCTTAGCAAAAACATGGTGAATACCAGGTTTAGCATTAGCGTATATTGGTCCATCATAAAAAACATAATCTTTACAATTGCTTCTGTTATCAATAGTTTTTTGGAAAATGTTACCTTTTTTCCAACCATCTAATATAGTTTGTTCAACCTCACTTATATTTCTTTTATCAAGTTCTTTAAACATACAATCACCCTTTCAAATAAAAAAACTAGTTATCCTAAAAGGACGAACTAGCCGTGGTACCACCTTATTTCATAGTATTTCTACTACCTTGAAACTATAACGCGTTACCGTTTATATCTTATCCATACAAAACATCAGAAGTGATACATATATTAATTTCATACTAGTTTACACCATACACTAGCTCTCTTTAAATTCATTAATATAACGTCTTCATCATTTGTTTTTAAAAATCAATTTTTTCAATTTCATCAACCATATCTAATTGAGCTTTTAATTGATCTTTTAGTTTTCTTTTGAATATGTTAATATTACGCTTTAACATTTCAGCTTCTCTTTCAGTAGATTCTGCTCTTATAAGTGCATCATTAACGATTCGATTCGCATTTTTCTTAGCGTCTTCAAGTATAAGTTCAGATTCTTTAATAGTGTTTAATTTCATTTGCTCAGATGTTTTTTGAGCCATCAAAACAGCTTGTCTTAAAGTTTCATCCATATTCTGATATTTAATTAGTTTTTCTCTCATATCAGTATATGCTTTTTCAAGCTTTTCAATCCTCTCATCTTTTGCCTTTGAGGCATTGATAATCTTCTCAACTTGAACTATAACATTATCTAAAAATTGGTTAACTTCTACTGGATCATAACCATGAAGTGTTTTTGAAAATCTCTCCATACCTCACCTCTGGTGTTAACTATTTTAACACACAATCTATTATTTTACAATATCTACCATTCAATATTTAAATCATCATTATCGCGTTTTTCAGTTTTATCATTTTCATTTGAAATCTTACCTTCAACATTAACGTTTTTAGGTGTGCATAAAAAAGTTCCACCACCAATATTTTGCATATTACCACCAATTGCATAAATTGTTCCAGAAACAAAATCCGCAATTCTCTTTGCTTGTTCCTTAGTAACTCTTTTCAAATTTAAAACAACTGTACTTCTTTTCTTTAGGTAATCAGCTATTTGTGTAGCCTCTGAAAATGCGCGTGGTTCTAATAACATCATTTTAGTTGAACCATTTGCAGTAGCTTCCTCTGCAGTTATGTCATAAAAACTTTCAGTAACGCTATTTTCATCTAATGCTTCTTCTTTATCTTTAAAAAATCTATCAAATATATTTTTAGCCATATATATCCTCCTATACTACCTATAATAATTTTAGCACAAATAAATATAAAATGGAATATATTTAAGTAAGAAAAAAAGATAGTAAACTATCTTATTTTGTTGTTTTTTTAGCAGCTGGTTTCTTAGCAGTAGTAGTCTTAGTTGTTGTAGTTTTCTTAGCAGTAGTAGTTTTAGCAGCAGCTTTAGTAGTTGTAGCTTTTTTAGCAGCTGGTTTAGCTTCTACTTTGCTAGCTTTTTCTGTAGTTTTAGCAGCAGCTTTAACTTCTACTTTAGTAGCTTTTTCTAATTTACCTTCTAATGCTTTTTTAGCAGTTTTAACTAATTCAGCAAATGCTTTTTCATCATTAATTGCAATTTCTGCTAACATTTTACGGTTAATAGAAATTTCTGCTTTATTTAATCCTGAAATAAATTTAGAATAACTGATTTCATTTAATCTACAAGCAGCGTTGATTCTTGTAATCCATAATTTTCTGAAATCTCTTTTCTTTTGTCTTCTATCTCTATATGCATAACTACCTGAATGCATTAATTGTTCTTTAGCAGTTCTATATAATCTATGTTTACTACCAAAGTATCCTTTTGCTTCTTTTAATACTTTCGCACGACGTGCACGATGTATTGTTCCACCTTTAACTCTTGTCATATTATCACCTTCCTATATTTTCTAATTATTAATTATTATAATACGTCTTTTAATCTCTTGTAATCACCGTTACTTAAAGTAGAAGCAGCTCTACCAGTTCTATTTGAAGCAGCGTTTTTCTTACCAGTATTATGTCTAGTTCCAGGATGACCTATTTTAATAGATCCACCAGGTCTAACTTTTGTAACTTTGCTTGTTCCCTTATGTGTTTTTGGTTTAATTTTTTTCATAATTAATTCCTCCTATTTCTTAATTGGCATAAGTATCATTGTCATAAAGCGTCCATCTAGATTTGGTTTTTGATCTATAGAAGCTACATCAGATAAAGCATTACTAAATCTAATTAATACTTCATTACCTAAATCTGTATGAGCCATTTCTCTTCCTTTGAAGCGAATTGAAGCCTTTATTTTATGGCCTTTTTCTAAATATCTTTTAGCGTTAACTACTCTAGTATTAAAATCATGTATATCAATATTTACTGATAATCTATATTCTTTCATCTCTAGATTAGATTCTTTTTGCTTTTTAATATTTTCTTTAGCACGTTTTTTATTTTCATATTTAAATTTGTTGTAATCCATAATTTTACAAACTGGTGGATTACCGTTTGGATTCATAAGTACTAAATCAAAACCTGCAAAATTTGCAAGTGTCAAAGCATCATTAATGCCTTTAACACCTAATTGTTCGCCATTTGGTCCAATAACCATTACTTCCTTAGCTCTAATTTGTTCATTAATGAACATATCTTTATTTGCGATACAAAACACCTCCATTAGTAAGCGTATCTTACATATTCATTAAAAAAAGATGCAATTATGCATCCACTATAAAAATACCTTCTGGCATTAAACCCAAAGCCTTTGGCAATCGGGTGAGTGTGGACACACTTCTTTCCTTTTTTTCAAATACGTATCAAATTATATATTATTTTATTCAATTTGTCAACATTTATGCTCTAGAAACATATTCGCCATCTTTTGTAGAAATAATTACGTTTTCGCCTTCTTCTACAAATAATGGTACTCTTACTACTAAACCAGTTTCTAAAGTTGCATCTTTAGTAGCATTATTAGTTGTATTTCCCTTAACAGCAGGTTCAGTATGTGTTACTTGAAGTTCTACTTTATCTGGTAAAATTAATCCTAATAATTCTCCTTGATAAAAACTTATGTTTACAGCTAGTCCTTCTTTTAAATAAGAAACTTCTTCACCGATTTGATCTTTTGAAAGTTCAATTTGTTCATATGTTTCCATATCCATGAAACTATATGTATCTCCACTGGCGTATAAGAATTGCATTTCTTTTTTATCAATCATTGCTTTTTCTAATTTAACACCACTATTGAATCTTACAACAACTGTAGAACCAGTTTTTAAATTTCTTAATTTAGCTTGAACGAACGCTGCGCCTTTACCTGGTTTAACATGTGAAAACTCTAAACATGAATAGATACTTCCTTCGTAAAGGAATGTCATACCAACTTTAATATCATTTACGTTAAACATCGTATCATCCTTTCTTTATTATTTCTTTTCTTTATGATCTGTTGTTTTTTTACATCTTGGACAATATTTTTTTAATTCTAAACGATCAGTTGTATTCTTTTTATTTTTTTCAGTACGATAATTTTCTTCTTTACATTCAGTACATACTAAAGTAATTCTTTCTCTAGCTTCACCTTTTTTAGCCATAGTGGCACCTCCTTCTCGCATATACGTAAGTATTATATCAAATTATTCTTAATTTTCAAAGCATTTTTTTCAAAACTTGGCATAATTAGATAATTATTAACATAATATAGGCTGAGGTGTATATGTTAAATCTAATCGAAAGTTATGTAAATACTCTATCAGAAAGTAATATGAATATGTTTCTAAAAAATAATAATATATATTTATCAAAAGAAGAATCTTCATTTTTATTAAAATATATTAAAGAAAATTGGTATGACATAATTTATAAACCAGATACTTTAATATATATTAAAGAAAAGATAGAAGATAATAATTATAAGAAATTATATGAACTTTATATAAAATATAAAAATAAATATTTTAATTATTTATAATACTTATTAATATCTTCATAAAGGTTTTTATTAAACCTCTTTTCTTTTATCATTAAAATTTCATGTTTATATGGTGGATATTTCATATCATCAAAAGATACATATGGTGTTTCTAGTATCTTAGGAATGTTTTCTAACCTTGGATTATATATAACATTAATTAAATTATCAAAGCCAATAGTCCCATATCCTATATTTTCATGCCTATCTTTATGAGATCCTGCTATATTTTTACTGTCATTAATATGTATACATTTTAAATATTTCATACCTATAATATTATCAAATTTATCTAAAATATCATCGAAAGCAGAAATATCATATCCTGCGTCATGCATATGACATGTATCCATACATATTCCCATTTTATCTTTATACTTAACATTATCAATAATATATTTAAGTTCTTCAAATGTAGTTCCTAGTTCGCTTCCCTTACCAGCCATAGTTTCAAGGCATATAATAATATTCATATCAAGTTCTAACGTTTTATTTAAAGCTTCTATAATATTATTAAGACCCACTTGGACACCTTTACCTACATGACTGCCTGGGTGCAAAACAAGTTTATTAATTCCTAATGATTCACATCTTCTAATTTCTTGTTTTAAAAACGATACAGAAAAATCGATATTAGTATCATTAGCTAAATTTATGATATATGGGGCGTGAACAATCAAATTATTAATATCAATATCACTTTTGTCCATTAATGATTTAGCTTCTTCTACTTTCGCTATATTAATAGGAAATCTCTGTGTATTTTGTGGAGCTCCTGTATATATCATAAATGCATTAGCATCATATGATAAAGCTTCCATAACACTTCCTAATAAGGAATTATCTTTATTATAACTTACATGACTACCAATAATCATAATATCACCATATTAATTATATAAAATCAAACAAAAAAAGTCCACAGGACTTATTTTATTGCTCTTCCAAAAATTTTAATATTTCTTACTTTGACAGGAACAGAATTTACATATTCGCGATCAAAAGTACCATCATCTAAATTATGAATATCTAATCCTGTAGGTGTATAACCTTTAAGTAAAATAGATACATCTATTCCTTTTCCTTCAGCATAATTTTGAGTTACTTTATGTTTTCCTGCTTTATATATTACTCCTTCACTTCTTTTTAAAAGAATCAAAGTTCCAGCAAATGCAGCTAAACTTGCTGCGCCAATAATAATTTTCATATTTTTATTCATAATATTTTCCCCTTTCGGCTAATATTTATTATACATTCTAAGTTATTATTGTCAAATTACTTAATGTTTTTAGTTATTTTATCAAAAAAACTTACTATTCCCCTTCTTATTAATCTACCAACTTTATTCGATATATTTAAACTAAATTTAGAAATATTATTTGAATAATCTTTATCATTTTCCAAATAATTATTAATATCTAATACATCTCCATTTTCTATATCAGCTTCAAACCTCTTAATATTTTCCTCAGTTAAAATATTTTTCCTATAATTATTATATATATAATATCCATTTTTATTTGATATATATATGGTTGTAAATAAAATAAGTAAAGCCAAAATTAAAACTTTAAAAAAATTAGATATTTTCTTTTTCATAAATAATCTCCTTTAATATTGGTACTAATACATCAATAGTATTACACACTTCTTCCCAAGTGTTATTATTACTTCCAAGTTCTAATAATATCGCATTTAAATTCAAATCTTGATTATAATTATCATGTTGATACTCCTTATCTTTAAGAAGAATTCCTCTAGAAACACCTTTATAATTTATATCAAACATATTTGATATTTTCTTTGCCAAAGATAAATTTACTTCATAATTTTCGTAGCGTACTCCTTGAACAAATAGTATTTTTGCGTATACTTTATCACCTATTTTTACATATGTATTTTCTCTTTCTAATCCGTCTCTATGTAAGTCAATAATAAGTTTTAAATTAGGATATGTTTTAATTACATCTTCCAAATACTTTCTACTTACAGTGTATTCATCAAAAAAATTGCCATCATTTGGTATATAAGGAGATACTTTCTCTTTCTCTATTACTGTTTTTATACCATAAATATTTAATTTATCTTTAATTAAATTAGAAGCTTCTAAAACACCATATGAATCTAAATATTTTTCATGATCATGAGTATTATAGATATATAAATCTACATCCGCATTCTCTACCTTATTATCCGAAGTGTAATAAAAAGGATTTACCATCAAATATATGATATCATCAAAACTATTACCATAAAGTTTTATATCATTTTCTAGCATCATATTCAATATTGGCTTGATAAAAGATACTCTATTATATATTAAATAACAAATTATTAAAATAAAAGAAAATATAAATAAAAAACTATTATGTTTTTTTAATTTAACTCTTTTCATACAATCACCAATTATATTGTAAATTATATAATATTAAAAAAATGTCAAAAAAAAACCACAAAAGTGGTTAAATAATTTCATATAATACTGAAACCATTATACAGGCAAGCAAAGGAATAGAATACATTAATGATTTATAATATTTTTTATATTCTAATCTTTTCTTTTCCGTCTTTTGTTTCAATTCGTTTGCTTTAACTGTTACAAATGTCATATATAACATAAATATTACAAATACTAATAACGCAAACCAAAAAGAATATAATACAAAATTAACAATTGATAAAACTATACCATTTACCGCTTCCATATGTTCACCATCCATTTTTATTTTAACATATTTTTAAAAAAACAACAATATATTATGAAGAATGTTTAAAAAAATCGCGTTTATTTAGAAATAATATGGGTAAAATGCAAATTATGTTGCTTTTTTTTATCTTTTTTGTTAAAATGGTAGGTGTTATAAATGACGGAGGTGATATTATGGCAAATATGAAGAACGCTAAAAAAGCAATTAAGGTTATTGAAAAAAGAAGAAATGAAAATAATAATTATGCGGCTAGTATGAAAACAGCTATTAAAAACGTAGAAAAAGCAGTTGAAGCTAAAGATAAAGAAAAAGCAACTAAAGCTTTAGCAACAGCTACAAAAAGAATAGATAAGGCTCTTTCAGCAGGAGTTACAACTAAAAACTTCAGTGCACGTAACAAATCACGTCTTACTAAAAAAGTAAATGCAATGTAATTAATGTAGATTTTTATCTACATTTTTATTTTATTTAGAGTTATAATCATTCTAGGTGATTATATGAAAAAAATAGCAGACGCGATAATATCTGCAGTATTAATTCTAATTCTTTTATTTGTAATAACTTATAGAAAGTCTATATTAACTAATATTATGCGTGCCTATAGTACTTACAACGTCTATGAAAAGGAAAATGAATATACTAAAGGTGAAAATTATATATTATTCCAAAGAACTAATGACTTTTCACCAGCAAACAAATCCGAATTAATCAATGTATTATATACAATATTAGATGACGGAATGTATAATTTTACTTTTTACTGTGAATATGATTGTAATAACGATCTAAAAGAAATAAGCAATGAGGGATATCTAGATGCGATGAATAATTTTGTACACCCATATAATAGTTATAGTAAATTTAATGTTACTATAAATAGTTATAATATCGTAAATGTTGATGTTACCAAAAACTATACTGAATATGAAATTTCAATGATAAATGCGAAAATCGATGCAATCTCTAAAACCATTATGAATAATAATGATGATAAAACTACAAAAATAAGAAAATTCCATGATTATGTAATAAAAAATACAGTATATGATAAAGACGGTGCAGAATTAATCAAGTCGAATAATACTAAACAATTATCATCACATAAGGCATATACAGTATTATATTCTGGTAAAGGCGTATGTGGTGGATATACAGATGCTATGGCTATTTATCTAAATTACCTAGGCGTTAAAAACTTCAAGATTTCAAATGATACACATATTTGGAATGCTGCTTTATTAGATAATTGGTATAACATAGACTTAACTTGGGATGATCCTATAGTTGAAAACGGACACGATACACTAATATATGATTATTTTATGATAACAAAAAATGAATTAAGCGGTAAAAATGATCAAAAGCATTCATATAATGATGAATTTTATCAAGAATTAAACTAGATTATATTGATCTAGTTTTATTATTGCCTTAGTCCCCTTCATTGGTATAGATTTATATAATAATATGCCATGGTGATCTCCAATTATCTTTTTAGATATATATACGCCTAAACCAGTTCCCATTTGTTTTGTTGTAAAAAACGGTTTCCCAATTTCTTTTAGGATATCCTTACCCATACCGATTCCATCATCCACCACTTTAATCACTATTTTTTTCTTTTCACTATATATAAATATATCAATCTTACTAGCGCCTGCATCACTAGAATTTTTAAGAATGTTTATTAAAACTTCTTTTAATCTTTTATAATCACCTTTTATATATAATTCATCACATAAATGTAGATTACAATCATATAAATTGCTAACATCTTCAATTAAATAACTAACATCTATTATGTCAAAGTCATATTCTTTTTTACCAATACTATTAAAATCATTTAAAAGTTCTATTGATTGATCTAATGATTTAATTACAAAAGGCATATATTTTTCATATTTTTCTATAGTACCATCAAATAATGAAATATATCCTTTAGTGACACTCAAAAAATTCTTGATTTCATGTGAAATACCGAATAAATCTTTTTCCATATTATCGCCTCTAATAAGATAATATCATCTATTTTTGTCGAATTTTGACGTATTATGTCAAAAAAAATATTGATTACTTTAATTCATCAATACATTTTTTTAATTGTTTAGCATCATCGCCAAATATTATTTTAAGTTCATTATCAATTTCAACTATTCCCTGAGCTCCCATTTTTTGTATTGCTTCTTTATTAACAATAGTAGGATCTTTTACCTCTACTAGGAATCTTGAAATATTAACTTCATATTTTATAACGTTATCTTTTCCACCTAAATATTCAACTAGTTTATTTGCTTGCATTTTAAAATCTTTTTTATTTGCTTTAATAATTGAAAACGCAACTAAAACTAAAATTAATATAATAATTATATATTGAATAATCTCCATTTGTACCACCTATCTAATTATACTATATTTTTTAAAAAAAAGAAAATGTATTATCTTTCAATACACACGTCTTTATATTCAAGTTCAAAATTACCAGATAAATATCTTGCTTCAATATATTCGTTTGGCATATTATCAATAAATTCTTGACTAATTTCTCCAGAATTTAAAAGTTGTTCTCTACTAAGACAATAAACAGCATTTTCTATTTTATAATAATAATTATCATGTTCATCTAAATAATTATATATACCTGACATAGCAAAACTTTTTTTAATATCATTTATTGTTTCGCCCATTTTACCCAAGTCAAAATTTTTAATCGCGCCAATTAAAAGATATGCGCTAATCGCGATCACAACTATGATTTTTAATAATTTATCAAAATCAATTGCAGGAATGTGAATATTCATAATTAAATACTCCATTTATAATATTGACTTTAATACAAGAAGATTCTTCTACTTCCGTAGTATCTAAAAGTGTTTTAGATATTTTGTTAGCTTCTATTAGATTCTTTATAGTAACAGTATAAGTCCCATTATTTTCTAAATCTATTTCATCATATAAATAATTCTCAGTAGCGGTATATAGTAACTTTTTAGTTGCATCATCAATCGCATCATTTGAATCTTTAACAAAACTTACAATTATCATTGTAGTTATAGTAAATACTGTTATAAGAAGAACAATAACACCTAGAAGTTCAATTAAAGTAAAGCCTTTTTTCATATTATCCCTCCACACAACTAGTAACAACCTCAAATTCATATTGATTACTTACATAGGTTGCTTTAACACAATAATTTGCGTAATCTTTTAAAATTGTACTATCTAAAAGATCATTATCAACCAAAGTTTTAAATTTTATATAATGTTCCATATGGTCGCCATATATATTATTTCTGACATAAAAATCAGCTGCAGCTTTTACTGATGCTTCTAAAGCAGATGAAAGTTTATTTTTTTCAGAATTAATTTTATTCATAATTGCTGGAGTAGCAAATCCTATTATAACAACAATCAAAGCTATTACAGCAAGCATTTCAACTAACGTAAATCCCTTTTTCATATTATCCACCTATATTAATTATATCAATAGTGCATAAAAAAAACAACTATTCAGCTGTTTTATTAGTTTTGATAACTTCTTTTCCTTTATAAGAACCACATTTTGGACATACTCTATGTGGACGGATTGCTTCACCACATTTTGAACATACAGTAGTTCCATTTGCTTCAATTTTATAATGAGTTCTTCTCATTCTTCCACTAGTTTTACTTACTTTTCTAAATGGTACTGCCATTTATAACACCTCTTTTCTTATAATAAATCCTTAAGTTTAGCCAACTCCGGATTTTCAACAACTTCCTCGTCTTCAATTATTTTCCAACCATCACCAGATGTTTTCATATCCTTAGCTTTTGGAGAAACAACCCTTGACGGAATTTCCATTAATATATTTTCCCATATTATTGGTAAAATATCAAGACTATTTTGTACTTTTTTACTAAATTTATCTAAGTCTTCTAACATTTCTTCAACGTTTCCTATAACATTTGTCTCAAACTTATAGTCTACTGGTTCCAAAGTTAATGAACAAGGTAAAGTCATTACACCACTTATATTTAGATCAACGTTAATATTATTTAAATTATCTTTTGTAATATTTCCTTTAACACTTACGTTATCTAATTTTAAAATACCTGTATTTTTAAGTTCTTCTTCACTAAATGAACAAGTACTATCAACAACTACTTCCTTGTCAATATTACTAAGTAATCTTGTTAAATCAAATTCCATAATATCACCAGCAGATTAATTATATATTAAATATTTAAATATTTCAAGTTTTTTCTTTTTATGATATATTTATTAAAGAGGTGATATCATGACAATTGGTATTATTGCAGAATATAATCCTTTTCATAATGGGCATTTATATATGATTAAAAAAATCAGGAATATGTATCCAGATTCTACTATTGTATGTGTTTTAAGCGGAAATTTCACTGAACGTGGAGATATGTCTATTATCAACAAGTGGAAAAAAACAAGAATAATTTTAAACTACGGGATTGACTTAGTAATAGAACTTCCATTTGTATTCGCGTCACAATCAAGTGATTATTTTGCTTATGGTGCAATTAAACTACTTAAAAATTTAAGTGTAGATAAAATAGTATTTGGCTCTGAAACTAATGATATAGATATGCTTAATAAACTTGCCGATACCCAAATTAATAATAGTAAATATGATAAGCTGGTTAAAGATTATATGGATAAAGGTCTTAATTATCCAACGGCAATGTCCAAAGCATTGAAAGATCTTACAAATATTAAAATAGAAAAGCCAAATGATTTATTAGCTTTATCATATATTAAAGAAATTAAAAAACAAAATGCGAATATAGAGGCTATATCAATAAAAAGAGATGATGATTTTAACTCTACAAAATTAAGCGGTGATATAGTATCTGCAAAAGCTATTAGAAATGCATTAAAAAATAGTATTGATGTTTCTAAATATGTACCAAAATTAACATATAAAGAACTACATGATATACATTTCAATAATGATTATTTTAAATTATTAAAATATAAAATAATGACTAGTGATATTGGTATTTATCAAGGTGTTGATGAAGGATTAAAATATCGTATTTTAAAATATATCGACCAAGCAACAGATCTAGATGAATTAATAGAACTTGTTAAAACAAAAAGATATACTTATAACAAATTAAATAGAATGTTTACCCATATACTATGTGACTTTACTAAAGAAGATGCATCTAATATAGATATAGAATATATAAGAGTATTAGGATTTAATGAAAGAGGTAAAAAGCATCTTAATAAGATTAAGAAATTAACTTCCCTACCTATAATTACAGGATACTCTAATATTAAAAGTAAAATACTAGATATAGAATATAAAGTTTGTAAAATATATTCATTAAACCACAATGAAGATATTAAAGAAGAATTAAAAGGTCCTATTAAAATATAGGATTTTTTAATTTACACAAACATTTATATATGTTATATTTAATATAGGAAGGAGTACACATGAAAAAACTTTTTAGTATATTTGCAATTTTTGTAGTTCTTTTAGTTTCTGGGTGTTCTGGTACTAAAACACTTAAATGTAGTAAAGAAATGACAGATGATGAGGGATATAAAACTACTGAAACTATTGAAGTTAAATATAACGACAAAAAAGTATTAGCAATAAATCAATCTACACTTTCTGAAACAGATCCAAGCTATGTTGATTTATCACTAGGTTTTATGAGTATGTTTACAGAAATGTTTGAAGGTGTAGATGGTATTAAAGTTGAAGTTAATAAAGTAAAAGATAATACAATCAAAACATCTATAAACATTGACTACACAAAATTGGATATTGAAAAATTAAAAGAAAACTTCGGCGATGCAGAAATGGAAGATGAAATGTATACATCTAAAGACATAACAATTGAAGATTTAAAAGAAGAAAAACTAAAAGATTATAATTGTAAGTAAAAAAGATTAGATTAACTAATCTTTTTATTTTTGACATTTATTGCAATAATAAGTTCCCCTACCATTTATATGTTCAAAGTTTAACTTACTATTACAATTTGGACATGTGTCTTTTCCATGAACCAAAAGTTCATTTTGGAATCTACCGTGAACACCCTCACTAGATTCATATGTCTTTATAGTAGTTCCCCCTAATTTTATAGCTTTTTCTAATACATTTCTAGTATTAACTATAATATCTTCTAAATTCTTTTTAGTTAAATCACAAGCCTTTTTATACGGATTTATTCTAGATAAGAATAATATTTCATCATCATAAATATTACCTATACCAGTTATTATAGATTGATCTAATAAAACTGTTTTAATAGGTAATTTTTTATTTTTATATTTTTCTTTTAAATAACCTACATTTAAACTTGAATCCCAAGGTTCTAATCCTAAATCAGATAATGGTTTTACACTATATACCATATTTTTAGGTATTAAATGCATTCTTCCAAATTTTCTTGTATCAATATAACACAAATTCTTATCATTTAAAATAAATCTTACATGTTCATGCTTTAATTTTTCACCATCTCTAATATAATATCTACCTTCCATTCTTAAATGACTTAATAGATAATAATCATCAAGTTCAAACATCAAAAACTTACCTTTTCTTTTTATGTCATTTATTTTTTGATTTTTGATTTGTTTGATAAACTCATCTTTAGAAGGATACGCGATTATACCATCATAATAAATAATTACATCTTTAATAACTCTATTTAAAACTTCTTTTTTCAATGTTTCTTTTACAGTTTCTACTTCAGGTAGTTCTGGCATACTACACCTCTATTCCTATAGGGCAATGATCACTTCCCATAACATTATCAAGTATCATTGTGTTTTTAATTTTATCTATAAAGCGTTTAGAACAAACGAAATAATCAATTCTCCAACCAATATTTTTCTCTCGTGCTCCACGCATATAACTCCACCAAGTATACTTAACAGTATCTGGATTATAATATCTAAAAGTATCAATATATCCATTATTTAAAAGAACGGTCATTTTATCTCTTTCTTCATAAGTAAATCCAGCATTACCAATATTTGATTTGACATTTTTAATATCTATTTCGTTATGCGCAACATTAAAATCTCCACAAACAATAACTGGTTTTACTTTATCAAGACTATTCATATAATCTACAAATAAATCTTGAAAACGCATTCTGGATTCCATTCTAGATAAATCTCTTTTAACATTAGGTACATATACATTAATTAAATAAAAATCTTCAAACTCTAAAGTAATAATTCTTCCTTCATCATCATATTCAGTATCGTCTATACCATATTTTATAGATATAGGTTTTACTTTAGTATATATCATAGTACCAGAATATCCTTTTTTAACTGCAGGATATAAAAAATATTCATATCCATCTGGCCTAAATTCAAGTTCACTTTCTAAAAGTTTAGTTTCTTGTAAACATATAATATCTGGTTTTTCACTTTCAAAAAAATCTACAAATCCTTTTTTTAAGCAAGCCCTAAAACCAGCTACATTGAAAGATATTATTTTCATACAACCACCCATCTTATTATATCAAAAAAAGTATAGATAATTCTATACTTTTACATTCTATTTTGTCCTTTATTGATTCCTAGGCCAAGTCCTTTAGCGATTTCATCATATAGTTCGTTTGCTAATGGATTTCTTTCCATAGTAGCTTGAACCACACCATAATTTTCTAAAGTGTCTAGTCTTATATGTAATGCCATCTTTGCCTCTTCTATACTAGGTAAAACTTCTCCTTCTTTTAAGGCAACTACTTCACCTAAAAACTTACCAACGGCAGACTCAATTGCAGCCATAGAATTATCAATATCGTCATAATCCTTCATTTCTTTGAATTGATCTTGATATTTTGATAAATATGCGACTACTTCAGCCTTAGAAAGTAATCCTTTTCTATCATTTGCAATTTCACCAAATGGAAAGTTTTTAATTGCTGATAACATTTGAAATTCTGTCATATTATAACTCCCTTCTAGTAGATAAATATTATTTTACCCACCATTTAAGCCTATTATAGAATATTTTCACTATGAAAATCAACTATTTTTCTTTTGGCTTTACACTTTCTATACCACCCATATATGGTCTTAAAACCTCTGGTATATTTACTGAACCATCTTCGTTATAGTTATTTTCTATAACCGCGATTAAACCTCTTGGAGTTGCTACTACTGTATTATTTAATGTATGTAAGTAGTAGTTACCCTCATCAGATTTAACACGAATACCTAAACGTCTTGCTTGAGCGTCTCCCAATGTTGAACAAGAACCAACTTCAAAGTATTTCTTTTGTCTTGGACTCCATGCTTCAATATCACATGATTTAACCTTTAAATCAGCTAAATCTCCAGAACAACATTCTAACGTTCTTACTGGAACATCTAAACTTCTAAAGAAATCAACAGTAAACTTCCACATTTTATTATACCAATCCATAGATTCAGATGGTTCACATAAAACTATCATCTCTTGTTTTTCAAATTGATGAACTCTATATAAACCTCTTTCTTCAAGTCCGTGAGATCCACCTTCTTTTCTAAAACATGGTGAATAAGATGTTAAAGTAATAGGTAATTCTTCTTTTTTAACCATTTGGCCTTTAAATTTACCTATCATTGAATGCTCGGAAGTACCAATTAAGTATAAGTCTTCACCTTCAATTTTATACATCATTGCTTCCATTTCAGGAAATGACATAACTCCTTCAACAACATCACTATGAATCATAAATGGTGGAATACAATAAGTAAATCCTTTTTCAATCATAAAGTCTCTTGCATAGGCAAGCATTGCTTCATGTAGACGTGCAATATCACCCATTAAGTAATAAAATCCTTGTCCAGAAGTTCTACCTGCAGCATCTTTATCCATCCCGTTTAATCTATTGATGATATCAGCGTGATATGGAATTTCATAATCAGGAACTTTTGGATCACCAAATTTTTCTATTTCCACATTTTCAGTATCGTCTTTACCAATAGGTACAGATTCATCAATAATATTAGGAATTACCATCATTTTTTCTTTTATCTTTTCAGATAAATCTGCTTCTAATTCTTCTAATCTTTGGATATTGTTATTATAAACAGCAACTTCTTCTTTTAATCTATTCGCGTGTTCTGTTTTTCCTTCACGCATTAAAACTCCTATCTCCGCACTTTTACTATTTTTTAATGCTCTAGCTTGATCCCCTTCTAACTTAGCTTCTCTAAATCTTTTATCTAATTCTGCTATCTCATCTACTAAAGCAAGTTTTTCATCTTGAAATTTTTTCTTTATATTTTCTTTTACTAATTCTTTATTTTCTCTTATCAAATTAATATCTATCATAAATAACCTCCCTACATTTACTCTGATTTTACATATTTTTGGAAAAAGTTACCCTTTTCTTCAAAATTCTTGAATTGATTATAACTTGATGCGGATGGGGAAAGTAAACAAATATAACCTTTTTTAGTTACTTTTTTAGCTATTTCACAAGCATTTTCCAATGTATCCGCGTGATAAGTTTTCTTAGTTATACTATTCTCTATTTTAAATCCTGTTTCTGGCATACAGATTACATTACTAACATTACTATTATTTAAATAATCTATTAATATTTGATAATCTATACCCCTATCTTTACCTCCAGTAATTAATGTGTCTACATTTTTAAGTGCATCAATACAATCGATTGTTGCTTCTGGAATAGTGGCTATCGCATCATCATAATATGTAATTCCATCATATGTACCAACTAATTCCATGCGATGAGGTAGTGTTTTAAAATTTGTTAGTGCCATAACACATTTATTCATATCTAAATTTAAAATACTACATACATTTAATGCATTTATAATATTAGATAAATTATGTTTACCTAACAACGTTCTTTTATTATTAATGTTATATACTTTTTCACCATTAATAACTATATAATCATCTACTATATCTTTTATACTAGTTTTAATCATATTACTTTTAACATTTAATTTTTCTACACAATTAGCTAAAGTATCATTATCTTTAGTATATATGGCATAATCATTACTAGTTTGATATCTAAACATATTTAGCTTTGCATTATAATACTTATCTAATGTTCCAAAATGGTCTAAATGTTCTTCATATAAATTAGTAATAACACCTATATGAGGAGAATGTTTAACATATTCTAATTGTAAACCTGCCATTTCTATTACTAAATAACTATTTTCATTAAATGAATCTAAATAATCAAAAATCGGAATACCAATATTACCAAGTAAATATGTATCTAATCCATTTGCTTTTAGCATCTCATAAATTAAAGATGTGGTTGTACTTTTTCCCTTAGAACCTGTAATACCAATAATTTTAGAATTAGAATATTCTAATAATAATTCCAATTCAGACGATAGTTTATCCTTAATATCTGTAATATCGATATCTTTTAAAGATATTCCAGGGCTTTTAATAATAATATCATAACTATTTAAGTTATCTAGATAATTATCACCATATACTCCATCAACATCTTTAGGTAATTTATCATGTACTTTTATATTAGTAATACCATGTTTAGTTAAATAATTATAAGTAGATTCTCCCTCTTTACCAAAACCTAAAATACATATTTTTTTATTTTTTAAATCTTCAATCATTTTATCAAACATTTTAAGCTCTCCTTTAATATTTTAGTAAATTCTTCTGGTAAATTATTTATATCATTATAATTATATTCTAGTTTTTCATCTATAAGATCATAATTATCTTTATAATACTTTAATAAATATGGTAAATTAGCTAATTTATTTATTGTTAATGATATCGCGTATCTAACCTCTTTAATTGTACCTACACATTCAAATGGTTTAGTAGAAGCATCTCCTACCAACTCTTTGAATACTGGAAGTAAATCTTCATCCTCATATAAATCTTTGCCAAAAATATTTAGAAGTTCATCCTTATATAATTTCGGGCTTAAAATTATATAAACAAATAGGCACTTAGGGCATTTACCACACCACTCCCATGGTATCTTTTTAGACCCAACATTACAGCTTCTAAACACATCATGATATTTTTTGAATTCACTAAATAAAAGTGATATTTGAAATTCTGATAATGGTCTTAAAAAACTGAAATATTTAATACCTATACCAAAATATTTAGAAGTATAATTATTAAAATCATTTTCATACTCGTATGTTTTACTATATTGATGATTTACTTTAGTACCAATTACTGTCGATTCATTCGAACTATCTTCATTTGATAAAACTATATACTTTTTATTATTTAAATACGCCATTAAATATGTAGTAAAACTTACTAATGCAGAAAAAGGTGTATGTCCATTTAAAAAACCTTTATTATTAAGTTCAATAAGATTTTTATCAATAGTTCTTTTATAAGTTATAACATCATCCTTCGTATAACCTGCTTTATAAGCACATTTAAGATGTGGCTCTTTAGGATTCATAACAATAGGAGAATTTTCCATATTCTTTAAAAGTTCTAAAGTTACACATGAATCCTTTCCGCCACCTATAGGTATTAAATTACCAGAGCCATTATATTCTATATCATAATTTTTCTTATTTCCTTCTATTTTAATATCCATAAAATCATCAATAGAGATATTTATATTATTAACATAGAAAAATTCACCCAAACCATAATAATATAATTTTTTAAAGAAAGATATTTGTTCTTCATCTAAATATCCAGCTTTGATAATTACAGTTTTAGGTACTGCTGCTTTCCAATAACTTATAAGTTCTACTAAGCCAATATGAAAAATTAAATATTTAGCAAAATCATTTATTTCATTTTTAATAAATTTTTTATCTATTTCATAAGTGGGTCTAAAACTTGTTAAACCTGGTATCTCAAAATAATAAGTAATTTTAATACTATTTTCTAAGTCTTCTATTTCATACTTATCATAGATAAATTCAGTATACTTACTTCTTAATTCTTCAAACATATAATCCTCCTTTAAAAAAAATAAGGCCATCTATAGGAGTATATAATACGGTACCATCCTATTAATAGCCTTAATTTAAATAACGGTTTCCCGGAAGTGATTAGCTTCTCTCCAAAGTAGATTCATAAATAGCTATTATTAGTTTCCATCAACCACTAACTTTCTATAAATAGTTATATTTATTACTTGTCTTTTTCATCGATTTCTAATAGTATTTTACTATTATAAACAATATAAGTCAAATATTATACGATATTAATTATAACAATTACATCTTTATATTTTCTTCTAATTGAATATTCTAAATATTTAACAATCTCATTCGCGATTTTTAAAGTTAAATTATTATCAAGAATAATATCTGCTTTAATCTCATAATAAGGTCCATACTTATTAACATTGATATCCTTAATATCAATCACACTTCTGTTTGATAATATAAATGTCTTTATACCTTCAATATATTCAGAATTTTCAATTTTAACACCAAATAAATCAGTAAGTTCACGAGATATTATAGTAAATCCTGTATATATTACAAATAATGATACTATAATTGAAGTCACCATATCAGCGTATTTAAAATACTCTATTTTATCAGATAATGAAGTTAATATAAGACCTATAAATACAATAACCGAACTTATAACGTCATTATTACTTTGTTTAGCATCATTAACTAAAATATTATTATCATAAAGTTTTCCTTTTTCCATTAAGTATTTTGATAATGCATATTTAAATACAATAGTAAATAAAGATACGGCAAGTAACCTAATTCTAGGTATTATAACACCTCTTGAAATTGAAATATGGATAAACGAAAGACCAAGACCTAATATAATAATTCCTAAAAAGAAATTAATAAAGTGTTTTAATTTATCAGATTTTTTAAGACGCATATTAGAAATAGATACAAGTTCTAAAGTTTGATCTGCAAATGTATGTACACCATCAACAATTAAACTAATAGATCTTCCTAAAAATCCTGAAATTATTTTAACGATTGATAAAAAAGTATTACCAATAAAGCTTGTAAATATTGTATACGTTAATTTATTCATATCACTTAGCCTCCAACCAATTTTTTCCACTTTCAATATCTACTTTAAGCGGTACTTTAAACTCAACTACACTTTCCATAGACTCTTTTATTATTTTACATAGTATATCCATTTCACTTTCTAAAGCATCAAATATAAGTTCATCATGTACTTGTAAAATAAGTTTGCTTTTTAAATTATTTTCTTTCATTTTTCTAGAGACTTCTACCATAGCCATCTTAATAATATCCGCGGATGTACCTTGAATAGGTGTATTTAAAGCAATTCTCTCACCCATTTTTCTAATCATGTAATTTTTATTTTGTAACTCAGGAATATTTCTGATACGGCCAAATAATGTTTTTACATATCCGTGCTCATAAGCATATTTTTTAATATCTTCCATATATTTATTTATTTCTGGATATGTATTTAAATAATTTTCTATGAAATTTTTTGCTTCATATGTTTTAATTCCTGTATTTTCAGAAAGACCATATTCACTTATTCCATATATAATTCCAAAATTAACTGCTTTAGCAAGTCTTCTTTGTTCTTTTGTTACACTTTCTATTGGTACATTAAATATATCAGAAGCAGTTTTCGCGTGTATATCTTTATCTTCATTAAACGCATCAATAAGTCCTTTAATATCAGCGATATGAGATAAAATTCTTAATTCAACTTGTGAGTAATCACTACTTACTATCAAAGAATCTTTACTTGGTAGAAATGCTTTTCTTATCAATTTACCTTCTTCATATCTTATAGGAATATTTTGAAGATTTGGTTCAATAGAAGAAAGACGCCCTGTTCTTGTCATTGTTTGTGTATATATAGTGTGAATTTTACCGTCAGGAGATATGCATTCTTTTAAACCAACTATATATGTACTATATAATTTAGAATATGTACGATATTCAATTATCAAATTGATAACTGAATGTTTATCTACTAACTTTTCTAACACATCAATAGAAGTAGAATAACCATTTTTACCTTTTTTTCCATGCGGTAAATTAAGTTCTTCAAATAATACATCCCCTAATTGTATAGGACTTGCTATATTGAAAGGATGTCCAACAATATCATATATTTTATTAGTTAATTCATCTATCTTAGTTTTAATTATTTTTCCCATTTCATCTAATGCTTCACTAGATACATTAACACCGTTATATTCCATATCTCCAAGTACATATGTTAATGGAATTTCTACATCATTATATAGTTTATACATTTCCTTTTTTTCTAATTCTAATTTAAATTTTTGATATGTATCATATATAAATCTCGCTTTTATGCATGCATTATAGGCAATTATATCATCACTTGGTTTTTCAAGTTTAGAACCCTTTCCATAAACATTTTCATAAAAAGGAATATCTTCACCCAATGATGTAGCTAAATAAGCAATATCTGATTTAGTATTATATTCTAACATTTCAGATGCGATAAATGTATCAAAAGTAATATTTGATATATCCACCCCACGCCATTTTAAAGCTACATAAGTTTTTTTAATATCATATGTATATTTAATATTTTCCTTTAAGAAACCAGGGTTTTCTTTTAATACTTCAAACGGTATATAAGCCATTATATCTTTATTATATATACCCATACCAAGTACTTCTGAAGTATGATAATTACTTCCTAAAATTTCTAGATAACAAGCAACTTCACCCTTAATATCCAATTTAGAAGCATCTTTTATTATTTGGACATCTAAAGGCTTTTTCTCTACTTTAACTTCTTCCTTTTTTAAAAAAGAATAAAATTCCAAATCTTCGTAAAATTCATTCAATTTTTTATGATCAATATTTTTATATACCAAATCATCGATTGTTATATCCATTGGAACCTCTTTATATATAGTAGCTAGATCATATGAAGTATAGGCAGACTCTTTATCATTAACAAGCTTATCATGTAGACTTCCTTTAATATTATCTATATTTTCATAAATACCATCTAAAGTTTTATATTCTTGTAATAATTTTAAAGCAGTTTTTTCACCTACTCCTTTAACACCAGGAATATTATCAGATGAATCACCCATTAAAGCTTTTAAATCAACGATATTCTTAGGTTCAATACCATACTCTTCAAAAAAAGTATCCCTATTATATCTAATGTAATCTTTTTGTTTTAATAATTTTATATCTATATCATTACTAATAAGTTGTAGTAGGTCTTTATCACTACTGATTATTGTACCAATAAAATTAGGATCATCATCACAATATTTAGCAAACGTTCCAATGATATCATCTGCCTCATAATTATCGATCTCAAAATATTTTATACCCATATATGTAAGTAACTCTTTAGCTTTAGGAAATTGCACTTTAAGTTCATCAGGTGTCTCAGATCTGCCACCTTTATAATCTTTATATTTCTCGTGTCTAAATGTTTTTCCTTTATCAAACGCGACTAATATATATGTTGGTTTTTCTTCTAAAATTATTTTATTAATCATATTAGTAAAGCCAAATAATGCATTAGTTGGAAAGCCTTTACTATTTTTCATAAAATTACCATTATACGCCGTTGCGTAATAACTTCTAAAAAGTAAATTATTTCCATCAACTAAAATTATCTTATTCATATTATCACCATTACAATAATTATACTATTAAAACAAGATTATTGTAAAGAAAAGAAATTATAAAAATAGTGTCAAGTTAAGTTATTTAAATATATGTGGATAATGCAAAAGAAATATAGTTATGATATAATTTTCTATGATAGGAGTGATTATATGATAAATACACCTCATATTAATCCGATGTGTGAGCTTGCAAAAAAAGTATTAATGCCAGGCGATCCTAAAAGAGCAACTTATATTGCAAATAAATTTTTGAAAGACGTTGAAGTCTTCAATGAAGTTAGAGGAATGCTTGGATATACAGGAACATACAAGGGTAAAAAAATCAGTGTCATGGCTAGTGGAATGGGTATTCCTAGTATGGGAATATATTCATATGAACTTTTCAAAATATATGATGTTGATACTATTATTCGTATAGGTACATCTGGTTCAAATAGTCCTGATGTTAATATATTAGATGTAGTATTAGCAAGTTCAAGTTATAGTTTATCAACATTCGCGAAAGTATATGATGGATTTGAGGAAAAAGAACTTACCTCTTCTAAAAAGCTAAATGATAAAATTATAAACACTGCGGATGAATTAAACATAAATTTAAAAGTTGGTAGAATAATAACAAGTGATGTATTCAACCCATATTGTGATTCAATGGAAGAATATAATAAAAATTATCCTGATAATTTAACATCACTTGCATCAGAAATGGAATCATTCGCACTTTTCTATATGGCAAGAAAATTTAATAAAAATGCGACTTGCTTACTTACAGTAGTTGATAGTCCATATGATGATAGAGTAATCTCAAGTATCGAAAGAGAAAAATCATTAGATGATATGATAGTACTTGCTTTAGAAAGTATAATTAAGGAGGACTAATATGTATAAAAGAATATTTTTGGTTGTATTGGATAGTGTAGGACATGGTGAAGCACCAGATGCGAAAAAATATGGCGATGCTGGTAGTAACACAATAAAAAGTATCTCAGAAAACAAAAATTTCAAAGGTGATACTATGGAAAAATTAGGGCTTTTCAACGTTGATGGCATTGACTATCATAAAAACTTTGAAAATCCTATTGGCTCATATGGTAAATGTCAAGAAATGTCTGCAGGAAAAGATACTACAACAGGACATTGGGAAATGATGGGAATAATATCAGAAAAGCCATTCCCTACATTCCCTAAAGGATTTCCAAAAGATTTTATAAAGGAATTTAGTGAAAAAGTTGGACATGAAGTATTAGTTAATAAGCCATACTCTGGTACCGAAGTTATCAAAGATTATGGTAAAGAAGCATATGATAAAAAAGCTTTAATAGTGTATACTTCAGCTGATTCAGTTTTTCAAATTGCCGCACATGTGGATGTAATTCCATTAAAAGAATTATATAGGTGTTGTGAAATTGCAAGAGAAATGCTAACTGGCGATTTAGCTGTTGGAAGAGTTATTGCAAGACCTTTTGAAGGAACTGAAGGTAATTATAAAAGGACATTAGATAGAAAAGATTATTCACTAGTACCTCCTAAAAACGCCTTAAATTATTTATATGATAATAATAAAATAGTTATAGGTGTTGGTAAAATAAGTGATATATTTGCTGGTAGTGCAATTACTGCAAAAGTATCTAGTCACAATAATCCTCAAGGAATGGCTGGTACATTAAGACTATTAGAACAAGATTTTGAAGGTTTATGTTTCACAAACTTAGTCGATTTTGATATGGTTTATGGACATAGAAATGACGTAGATGGATATGCCAAAGCGTTCGCAGAATTTGATACTTGGTTAGCCACATTCATGGAAGGTATGAAAGATACTGATCTTCTTTTAATCACAGCAGATCATGGATGTGATCCTAAAACTAAATCAACAGACCATTCAAGAGAATATACACCTATTATTGCGTATAGTAAGAATGGCAAATCTTCTAATTTAGGTATTAGAAAAACTTTCGCAGATATTGGAAAAACTATTACACATAACTTTGGAATAGCAACTGATCTACCTGGAGAAAGTTTCTTAAAGGAGATTACAAATGATTAAGGAATTAATTCGTTTTGCAATTGAAGCTTCAAAAAATTCTTATAGTCCATATTCTAATTTTAAGGTTGGTGCTGCTCTACTTACTAAAGATAATAAAGTATTTGTAGGATGCAATATTGAAAATGCTGCATTTTCTCCTACCATATGTGCAGAAAGAACTGCGTTTGCTAAAGCCATATCAGAAGGATATAAAGATTTTAAAGCCATAGCTATCGTAGGCGGTGAAAATGGTAACTTTGAAAACTTTTGTACACCTTGTGGAGTATGTAGACAAGTGATGAAAGAATTTTGTGATAAAGATTTTTTAATATATTTAGGCAATGATAAACTAGAGTATAAAAAATATACATTAGAAGAATTATTACCAAATAGTTTTGAAATGAGTGATTAAATGAGATTTTATGACATAATTGATAAGAAAAAAAATAAACAGGCTTTGTCAAAAGAAGAAATTGATTTCTTTATAAAAGGTGTTGTTGATGGATCAATCCCAGATTATCAAATATCAAGCCTTATAATGGCAATATATTTAAACGGTATGAATAATACTGAATTATCATGTCTTACAGAAGCTATGGCTTATACTGGCGACGTTTTAAATATTGATAAATTATTTGATAATACTGTTGATAAACATTCAACTGGTGGCATTGGAGATAAAACAAGTCTAATAGTATGCCCTATAGTATCTAGTTTAGGCCTTAATATAGCTAAGATGAGCGGTAGAGGTCTAGGATTTACTGGTGGAACTATAGACAAATTAGAATCAATACCAGGATTTATTACCGATTTAAAAGAAAAAGATTTTATAAAACAAGTAAATGATATAGGTTTTTCATTAATAAGTCAAACCGGCAATATTGCCCCTGCTGATAAAAAAATATATGCATTAAGAGACACTACTGCTACAGTATCTAGTATTCCTCTTATAGCATCTTCAATTATGAGTAAAAAAATAGCTGCAGGAGATTCTAATATTTTATTAGATGTTAAAGTTGGTTCTGGTGCGTTTATGAAAAATATTAAAGACGCCAAAGAATTAGCTAGCAAAATGGTAGCTATTGGAAAAAATTTAGGTAAAAATATTATGGCCATTATGACAAATATGGATGAACCATTGGGTTATAATATAGGAAATTCATTGGAAGTAATAGAAGCTATTGAAGTTTTAAAAGGTAATGGCAATAAAAAACTTACTGAACTTTGTATATCACTTGCTACTAATATGATTGTTTTAGCCAAGAATATATCTTCAAAAGAAGCTAAAAAAATGGTAATAGAAGCGATAAAAAGTGGTAAAGCATTAGAAAAATTTGCTGAATTTATTAAATATCAACATGGTAATCCAGAAATAATTAATGACTATAACTTACTTCCAAAAAGTAAACATGTTTATGAAGTTAAAGCTTTAAAAAGTGGATATATTTCAAAAATCAATAGTGAAGAGATTGGTAAAATCGCAAATATGTTAGGTGCTGGAAGAAGTAAAATGGATGATAAAATAGATTATGGCGCTGGGATTGTCATGCATGCCAAAGTAAATGATTATATCAAAAAAGGTAACATAATCGCTACTTTTTACACTAATAAAAATAGTGTTGACGATTTAATAAGTGAATATAATAAAGCAATTAAAATTTCAGGATATAAAGTAGCTGATCCAAAAATGATTTTAGGATATATAAAAAAATAGTAATTTTAAATTACTATTTTTATTTTATTATTAATTTCTTTTTGTTATCTGCATAATACTCAATACAAGATATTACTGCTAATACTGTACCTACAATTAAAAGCATATCTGCAACATTTAAATTAAATAATTCAAATGGTAAATTATAAAATAATGTTAATGCAATACCTATTTTTAAAATTAAGTTTTTTGCTTTTCCTGTCTTAACATATTTTAATGTTTTACCATTTTGGAAAGCAATCATCCTAATCGCGTTAACTATTACGTCTCTAACAATTACAACTGTAGGAATTATTGGATGTAAAAATCCTTGTGATGATAAAATAATTAAAACTGAATCAATAAGTATCTTATCAGCAACATTATCTAAAACCTTTCCTGTTTCTGTAACCATGTCTTTCTTCCTTGCGACATAGCCATCCAAAACATCAGTTAATAGGGCAACAACAAATAAAAATCCTGCAATCAAATACTTCACATTTACAACAAGTAACTCATTTATAAATAATCTTAAGAAGTTAATACCTGCTGATTCAAAAGGAAATATTAAAAGTCCAACGATTATTACTGTTAAAACAATTCTAGATATTGTAATTTTATTAGCTAAATTCATGAATTATGCCTCCTTATAAGCAATTATATTATCTTTTTTAGATTGTTCGATTTCATGATAAACTACTAATCCAATCAAAGCAAGAAATAAAATTATAATAATAACATAAAAATAATTAATATGTTTCTTTTCTTTTATTGTAGTATAAGGAGATCTTATTTTTAAATCCTTACCCTCTTTTTTTTCTTTTGCCTCTTTAATATCTTCTAAAGATATTTTAGATGTATAATCAAATAAATATTCATTGAAATCATCAACCAAATCTTCTTTATTTAAACCTAAATATTTTGCATAATCTCTAATCAAATATTTAACGTTAATTATATCTTTAAATTCATCCATATTAGCGTTTTCTAAACTTTCAAGTTGTTCTTTGGAAATTTTCAAATCCTGACTTGCTTCTTCCAAAGGGATGCCTATGGATTCACGTGCCTCTTTAAGCTTTTCACCTATTTCTTTCAAAATAGACACCTCCAATTAAAAATAAAAAAAATAAATATCTAATAAGCCATGTTCTGTACTTCAAAGAAGCGACAAACATTTATCTACCAATCGGTCCCAGAATCAGTTCTTGTTCCCTATCTGAGCTCCCCTACCAAAATTTGGGTTTCTTGCTTGTGGGGTTTACCTCGTTTCATTTTATGGTTTCCCATAAACTCGTTTCTGTGGCACTTTAGTATAATTAATCATATCAATGACTTAGATTAATTAATCGCCGTTAGTATAAACTACCTGGGGTTATTTTTTCCCCCAGCACAATCACTACTGTCATCACAGACAGTGCAAGCATGGACTTTCCTCTACAATAAATTGCAGCGTTTGTCTAAGATATTTTATTCTTTTCCATATATTATTTTTTCTAGATTAGATAGTCTTCTTAAAACATCAGCACTACTACTTCCATCTGCATCAGCATGTTTCAAAGTTTCTAATTTCATATTTAAAATACGAATTTCTTCTTTTAAAGCGATGTTTTCTTCAACTAAATTCTTTTTTTCTTCGCTTAGTCCACTAATGATATCATCCATAGTTCTATAGTCTTTTATTATTTGATCTAAAAAACTATCTACTTCTTGTGGTCGATATCCCCTAGTGTCAATACTAAATTCTTTTTCAAGAATATCTTTGCATGTCAATTCAACCATTTCTTGATACATAGCAACACCTCATTTATTCACATTTATTATAACATAACTAACAAATCTTATCAATATAAAACACTACTATAGTAGTGTTACATATTTCTTCTTTTAAAGAAATTGGCAAGCTTAATATATCTAACATCATCAATCATATCATCAAAAATACTATCAATATGATGTTTTTCCATATATTCACCTCATATTAACTATACCATAATCAAAACTTACTTTATACTATTCGACATAACTAGATTATTTTAGTAAATACAAAGTAGAAAAATTATCGATTTTATAGTATAATTATATAGGTGATGATATGCTTAAAAACTTATCAACATATAGTAATCGTGGAATGGGTTTGGAAAACGATATAAACGCGACTAACGAATATTATCTACAATACGATATCGCGGTTATATATAAAAAACCAACTGCTGTAACTATTCATAAAGCAGAATATCCAGGACCACATCAAGCAATAATAAAAGAAGCATATTTCAAAACACCATCAACAACAGATTATAATGGTGTATATAAAGGCAAATATATTGACTTTGAAGCAAAGGAAACAAAAAGTAAAACAAGTTTCCCTCTAAGTAATATACACGCCCATCAAATTAAACACTTAAATTTAATTACAAAACATGGTGGTATAGGATTTATAATAGTTAGATTTACCACTTTAAATGAGACATATTTATTATTCGCGGATGTTTTAGATAAATATATTAAAAGCACCGATGCAAAGTCAATACCATATAGTTATTTTAAAGAATATGGTTATTTAATAAAAGAAAAATATGCACCAAGGTTAAACTATATCGAAATTATAGATAAATATGGAGGTATATATGAATAATACAAAAGGAAAAAAAGGGAAAAAATTAAATATTAACATTAAAAAAATAATTAAGAAAAAAGCAAATACAAAAGGCACTACAAAGCCAAAAGATCCTAAAAGAAAAGCAAAAATATTGAAAACTATCTTATTAGTATTTCTTATAATGTGTATCTTAGGTTTATGTGCAATAGGACTATTCTTAGGTTATATAGTTAAAAATGCACCTGAATTTAGTCCATCTGCTTTATATGATGCAGAACCTACTATAGTATATGATAAGAATGGTAATGAGGCTGCAAGATTAGGTGAAAAGATAAGAAGTATTGTTACATACGATCAATTACCTCAAACATTAATTGACGCAATAGTTGCTACAGAGGATTCAAGATTCTTCCAACATAATGGATTTGATATTCCTCGTTTTGTTAAAGCAACATTACAACAACTAATAGGTAAAAGTGATGCAGGTGGTGCTTCTACTCTTACAATGCAAATATCAAAAAATAAACTTACTAAAAAGGATTCATCAGAAGATTCTAGAATTCAAAGCTTTTTAAGAAAGTTTACAGATATATATATGGCAGTATTCAAAATAGAAAAATCTTATACTAAAGAAGAAATTATAGAATTTTATGTAAATTCTAACTATATGGGTGCTGGTACTAATGGTGTTGAAGATGCATCACAAGTATACTTTGGAAAATCAGTATCCGACTTATCACTTGCTGAAGCTGCTATGATTACAGGTATTTTCAATGCTCCAAATTATTATGATCCATATATTAATCCTGAAGCATGTGAACAAAGACGTGAAACTGTTCTATATTTAATGAGAAGACATGGATATATTAATGAAGAAGAATACAATGCTGCATTAGAATTAACTGTTGATAAATTAATCAAACCTGAACCAGAAAATAAAAACGAAAAATATCAAAGTTTTATTTTCACAGTAGTTGATGAGGTTATCAAAAAAACAGGATATAACCCATATCAAACACCAATGAAAATATATACAACAATGGATCCTGATATGCAAGAACATATAGATAAATTATTAACTGGTAATTTAGATAGTTATGTTTGGGAAAATGATAAAGTACAAGCAGGTATTGCAGTATTATCCGCAAAAGATGGTTCAATAGCTGCCATAGGTGCTGGAAGAAATAGAGCTGCCTTAGGTTATAACATGGCAGTAGATACAAAAAGACAAATTGGTTCAACTGCAAAACCATTATATGAATATGGTCTTGGAATTGAGAAATTAAATTGGAGTACTGGTAAAATATTTGTTGATGAGCCATGGGGTTATACTGGTCTTGATACAGAAATCAAAAACTGGGACTTCAAATATAAAGGATTTATTTCAATAAGAGATGCATTAGTTGATTCAACTAACATCCCTGCATTAAAAGCATTCCAATCTATTGATAATGATATAAGAGTTCCATGGATTGAAAGTTTAGGACTTCACCCTGAAATGGAAGATGGATTAATTCATGAAGCCCACGCTTTAGGTGGATATAATGGTGAATCACCACTATCTATGGCTGCTGCTTATAATGCATTTGCTTCAGGCGGATATTATGTAGCACCATATTGTGTTACAAAAATCGAATTTAACGATGGTTCTAATCCATATGAATATAAATATGCAATGGACAGAGTTATGAGTGAAGAAACTGCATGGATGGTTACAAATATATTAATAGATGTTGCAAAAGAAAACTTTAAATATGTTAATGGAGTTACGTATGCAGGTAAATCTGGTACTACAAACTTATCAGAAGCCGATTTAAGAGAATGGAACTTAACTGATAAGGATGTTGCAGATTTATGGGCGGTTGGTTTTACTGATAAATATACTATTGGTACATGGTATGGATATGAATCACTTGAAGATGGACATAATAGATTTGCAAGTGGACAAAACTATAGATTATTCCAAGCTGTTGCTAAAGGAGTATTCACTGAACAATCAGAATTTAAAAAACCAGATGGTGTAATTGCCGTAGAGATTGAAAAAGGTTGCTACGAAGAATGTCTTCCTAGTGAATTTACACCTAAAGATAGAATAATAACTGAGTATTTCAAAAAAGGCTATGAACCTACAACTGTTTCTGATAGATTTGCTAAACTAGAAAATGTCTCTAATTTAGAAGCAAAAGTAATTGATAATAATGTAGTTATATCTTGGGATAAGATAACTACACCTCACGCAATTGATATGGATTATTTAAATGCTTATTTTGGTAATGCTTATCAAAATAAAAAATATCCAGAAAATGCTGAAAATGCTGCTATTGCAAGATTCAAAGAAAATACTTCTATATTAGGTACAATAGTATACAAAGTATATGAACAAGTTGGAGATAACCTAATATTAATTAAAACAACTGATGATAATAGTGTTAGTGTAAAAGCTACTAAAGCAAACCCTACTTATGTTGTTAAAACATCATATACAGTTTTTGAAGATAATATGAGTGATGGTGAATCAATTAAAGTTAATGATATATCAGTTAGCAATTTAATTGTTGCAACATTAAAAAACAAAAATGTTACTGCAAAAGTTGGAGCTACTAAAATAACTGATGAAGAAAATATCGCCATAGTAACAGAAAATGGAATTATGGTTGATAAAAGTAAAGTATCTTATCAATATGCATTAGACACATCTAAAAAAGCAGGAGATACTTACTCTACTTCTGTAAAAGTTATATATGATAAATCATTAATTGATACATTTACAATTAATGTAACAGTAAAAAACTAGTTCAATGAACTAGTTTTTTTACATATATTTTTTAATTTGCAATTATCACATAATGGATTAATAGACTTACAATAGTATCTTCCAAATAGCAATAGTTGATGATGAAGTCTACATAAGTTAAATCCATTAAAGTATTTTGTAAGTTTATTTTCAACAGTAATTACATTATCATCATCTAAAGCAATTCCAAGCCTTTTAGCTACCCTTTCAACGTGAGTATCAACAGCCAAAACATTTTCATCATAAATATTGCTTAGAAATACATTTGCCGTTTTTCTTCCTACACCCGGTAAACTTTCTAAAAATTTTCTATCATTAGGAATAAAACCTTTTTCATAAACTAATCTAGCTATTTCCTTAGTATTATATGCTTTTTTATTATAATTCCCTAATGGTCTTAGTATTTCAATTAAATCTGTAATAGGCGCATTAGAAAGATCATATAGGCTAGGATATTTACTATATAACGCCTTAGTTACTTGGTTAACCATCCTATCCGTTGTTTGAGCGCTTAACATAGTAGATATTAATAATTCATAATCTTTATTATATATAAGCTCACACTTGGGATTTGGAATAAGTTCATTTAAATAATCAATTATTCTATTCTTCATTTAACCAATCATAATCAAAGGAATCTGACTTAACACTTTTTCTTTCTTTAAATTTCTTTTTATTGTTTAATACATCTTCTTTTGTTTTTATGCCTTTTTTATGCCAGTCATCTAATATTTTATCAATATATTTTAAACTAGTAACATTATTATAAATGGCTTCTTTTAATGCTTCATTTATAATTTCTTCACTATATGATGCATCTAACCAAGCGTTTATAAGTTCATATTCAAGTGGAGATAAAGGACGTCCAAATTCCTTTTCAATAGTAGAATATATTGTTGAATCTTGTTCTTGTTCCTCATTTATGATTAAAAAGCTTAATTTATCATATAAAGGTTTTAAATCAACAAGTTCAGCTTTTTTGCCATTTTTATCCACAATAGAAATATTTAAAAGACCCTTTTCAGCTAAATTACTTATATTAGTTAAAACATCAACAAGCTCTAATTTCAAATCATTACCTATATTCTTTGGATTATAAATATTATCACTATTTATTAAGTATATAAGGATTATTAATTCTTGATCAGTTATTTTTAAATCTTTATAATTTAAAAGTAATAATTGTGGGATAGAAAAGTCTTTGTTCTTAATTAAATTATATACTTTATCGAACATAACATCACCTAAGCATATTATAACATGTTTAAATACAAAATAAAATGGTTATTTTTTAATAACCATTTCGTATGCTTCGATTATATCTTTTTCTTTTAAGTCATTGAAGTTTTCAATTGTGATACCACATTCTAAACCTTTCTTAACTTCTTTAGCACTATCTTTTTCTCTTTGTAGTGAACCAATATTGCCATCATAAACTACAATACCATCTCTTATAATTCTTGCTTTTGCTGTAGATTTAATTACGCCATCTAAAACATATGAACCTGCAATAGTACCTACTTTAGAGAATTTGAATAGTTGTCTTACTTCAGCAGAACCAAGTACTTGTTCTACATATTCAGGATCTAACATACCTTTCATAGCTGCTTCCATATCTTCAACTACTTTATAGATAATGTTATAAAGTCTGATTTCAACTCCTTGATCTTTAGCATATTCTCTAATTTCATTAGAAGGTCTAACATTGAAACCTATTATAACAGCATTTGAAGCTTTCGCAAGGACTATATCAGATTCTTTAATAGCACCTACACTACTTCTTATAATTTTAACTTTAACGCCTTCTACTTCAAGTTTTTCTAATGAATTTTTAACAGCTTCAGCAGAACCATTAACATCCGTTTTAATAATAACGTTTATTTCTTTCAAACCTTCATTAATTTTACTAAATAAATCATCTAATGAAAGTGTTGAAGTTGATTTAAGTTCTTTTTGTTTAGCTTGAGTTTTTCTAGCCTCTGCAACACTTCTTGCTTCTTTTTCTGTTTCGAAAGCAACAAATCTATCACCAGCTGATGGAACATCATTTAAACCTGTAATTTCAACTGGAGTAGATGGTAAAGCTTTAGTAATTTCATTGCCCAAATCATTTCTTAAAGTTCTTATTTTACCAAAACTTGTTCCTACTACTAATGGATCACCTAATCTTAATGTACCATTTTGAACTAATACAGTAACAACTGGGCCTAAATGTTTATCTAATCTAGATTCAACAACAGTTCCCATAGCATATCTATTAGGATTAGCCTTATATCCTTTTAATTCAGATACCAATAATATATTTTCTAATAAATCTTGGATACCTTCTCCAGTTAAAGCTGAGATATTTACAAATATTGTATCTCCACCCCATTGTTCAGGAGTCAAACCAAAATTAGCAAGTTCTGTCATTACTCTTTCAGGATTTGCATCTGGTTTATCAATTTTATTAACAGCAACGATGATTGGAACGCCTGCTGCTTTAGCATGATCTATAGCTTCTTCAGTTTGTGGCATTACGCCATCATCTGCTGCAACAATTATAATTACGATATCAGTTATTTTAGCACCACGTGCACGCATTTCTGTGAATGCAGCATGCCCAGGTGTATCGATAAAAGTTATATAATCATCATTAATTTTTACTTGGTATGCACTTATAGCTTGTGTAATACCTCCAGCCTCTCCGGCAGCTACTGAAGTTTTTCTAATTGTATCTAAAAGTGTGGTTTTACCATGATCAACGTGACCCATAATTGTTACAACAGGTGGACGTTTTACTAAATCTTTAGGATCATCTAACACTTCATATTCTTCGAAATTAGTAACATCAGCTTTTTCTTCACGTCTTAGTTCTTTATTGTAATCTAAAACTAAAATTTCGGCATTTTCATAACTTATAGATGTATTAACATTACAAACCATACCTAAAGAAAACAATTTTTTAATAACTTCTGCAGGACTAACACCTAAAGCATCAGCTAATTCTTTAATTGTCATTCCTTCTTTGTATAAAACAAAATTAGCATTTGAAAAATCAGTATTACTCTTTAATTTTTCTTTGTTTTTATACATATCTTTTTTCTTTTTCTTTAAATCAGCATTATCTTTACTTGCCTTTTTAAGATTGATAACTTCTGATTTTTTCTTTAATTTTTGTGTATTAGAAAATGTCTCTTCAACTTTTATCTTAGGAGAATCAATTTCTTCATAATCGTCTAAACTGTTATCTAATATAGTAATAGCCTCATCATCTAGTAGGTCATCCTCACTAGTAACATTAATGTTCATTTCCTTACAGATCATTAATATATTTTCAACAGTTCTGTTGACATCAGTTGCGTATTCAGCGACTGTCATCATACTATACACCTCCCTATTTTTATTTAATAATATTCATAAGCTCATCAAAAATACTATCAGGTACTTCTACTTCTAAAACTTTATTTAAAACTTTTGAAGATTTCGCCTTTTCAAATGTTTGAGCATCTTTTTTTAAATAAGCTCCTCTTCCATTTGCTTTTCCTGACTCATCTACGATAATATTACCTTCAGGTGTTCTAACTACTCTTATTAATTCTTTTTTTGGTAATTTTTCTCTTGTTACAACACATGAACGCATAGGTACCTTTTTATTCATTATTATCCTCCACGAAGTTAATACCTAATTCACGAGCTTGTTCAGTTGTTTTAACATCCAACTTATAATGTGTTAACTTAGCAGCTAATCTAACGTTTAATCCTTTTTTACCAATTGCAAGTGATAAATTATCATCATCCACAATTACTAAAGCATTATCAGATTTTGGATCGTTTATAATAACATGTAAATTCTTAGCTGGACTTAAAGCATTTTCAATAAACTTAGCAGCATCTTTATCGTAAGATATGATATCTACTTTTTCACCATTTAGTTCTTTAATTATCGCATTAATTCTTGCTCCATGTTCACCAATACAAGAACCTATAGCATCAACTCTATCGTTTTCAGAGTATACTGCTACTTTGCATCTTACACCAGCTTCTCTTGCAACACTATAAATTAATACAGTCCCATCATTAATTTCTGGGATTTCTAATTCAAATAATCTTTTTACAAACCCATAATGTTTTCTTGAAAGTAAAATTAAAGCGCCTTTTCCAGATGTATCAACTTTAGATATATATACTTTGATATGACTTCCCATTTGAATAGTCTCGCCAGGAATTACCTCATCTTTTGGTAATATTCCTTGTGTTCTACCTAAATCGATATAATAATTTTTTTCATCTTCCATTTCGACAGTACCAGAAACCATTTCATTTTCTTTATCTGCATATTCGCTTTCAATAACATTTCTTTCTGCTTCACGGATTTTTTGGATTACTACTTGTTTAGCAGTAGAAGCTGCTACACGTCCAAAATCTTTTGGAGTAATTTCTGTTTCAATAGTATCCCCAATTTCTAATGACTTATCTAATTTCTTGGCATCTTCTAATGTAATATGTAATCTATCATCAAAAGTAAAAGGTTTTAATTTTTCTAATCTTTCAGCTGGAGTCATTGCTTCTAATTCTTCATCTGTTAAGTCGATTTCATCTTCATCTAAATTCTTTTCATGCTCTTTATCAAGTACTACAGTTTTATATGAATATAGGTGAAATTCTCCTTTATCTCTATCAGCTTTTACAATAGCATTTTGTAGTCCACTATTTTTCTTATAACTACTTGTAAGCGCTAATTCAATAGCTTCAAATATAACATCTTTAGAAATTCCTTTTTCTTCTTCTAACATATCGACTGCTTTTAAAAATTCTTCATTCATATTATAAACTTCCTTTCTCTTTTGAACAAATATCTAGAATATAACTATCTGATATAATATCAGCTTCATCTAATATAGGATTTATAAGTGCGTTTATTTTGACACAATCTTCAACATTTATATATCCTTTCTTATCTACAATTATTCTTAAAAAATAATTAGAGCCTTCTTTAACGTATAAAACCTCATCTAATAGATAACCATTTTCTTCTATTACATCTTTAATTAAGTTTTTAACTTTTTCTTCTATCATAAAACCTCCAAATTTAAAGAGTGGGTATTCCCACTCCTGTTGCTTTAATATGCCTATATTATAACATATATTTTTAATAATTAATACTTTTTTTACAATATTTATATTTTTTTTGATATAATTATTATAGGTGATAATATGCTAAGACTAAATCTTGATAAAAAGCAAAAAAATATAATAAAAGGATTAATTGTATTTTTATTATTTTTTATTTCTAATTATATTATGTATGTTCCATTTTGGTTATTCAAAATAGACATTTCTGAAATGAATATTTGGATTAAACAAATATATATGTTATTTTTCCAACTTGTACATATTTATCTAATATATTATTTATATAAAGAAGAATTAAAAAATGAATTTATAGAATTTAAAAAAAATTATAAAGGATTTTTTAAAGATAATATTAAATATTGGCTATTTGCTTTAGCTATAATGTATGCGAGCAATATAGTAATTGGAATTTTAAAATATAGAATGACTGGCGATGTTTCATCATCTGCAAACGAAGAAGCAATAAGAAGTACTTTAACACAAGCACCATTATATACTTTTATCGCAGCTGCAGTTTTAGCACCTATCATAGAAGAATTAACATTTAGAAAAAGTTTAAGACATATCTTTTCAAATAAGATAATATTTGTCATAATTTCGTCATTTATATTTGGAGGATTACATGTATTTAACGCGGATACCACATTATTTGATTTATTATATTTAATTCCTTACTGTGCACCTGGAGTTGCGTTTGCCATAATATTAGTTAAAACAGATAACATTTTTAATACTATATCACTTCATTTTATACATAACACTATCTTAATGACATTACAGATAGTCATGCTTATAAGAGGCATAATATGAAAAAACATATAATAAGATTTTTAATAATTTTATTAATTATAATAACTTATGTCTTAATAGTTGGTTTTTTAATTGAACCATATAAATTTAAAACAAACGAAATGAAAATTACTAAAGCAAATATAGATAAATGGAATGGATTTAAAATAGTTCATTTATCAGATATACATTATCTTAAAACATTGAATAATGATATGCTTAATAAGGTTATAAAAGAAGTTAATTTAATAAACCCAGATATTGTTATCTTATCTGGTGATCTTCTAAATAAAGATATATCTTATACAAATGACGATTTAAAATTTTTAGAAGAAACACTTAAGACAATCAAAACTAAATTAGGTAAATATATAATAAAAGGCGATAACGATACTATAGAAGAATGGAATTCATTAGTTACTAATTCGGACTTTATAGATATTACTAATACTTATGAATATCTTTTTAAAGATGATAATATGCCTATTTTAATTTCCAACAAGATGGATGAAGAATATAAAATAGATACATGTTTTAAGATATTTGTAATTCACAAAGCAGATGATATTGAAAATATGGACTATAAATATTATGACTTAATCTTAGCAGGGCATTCATTAGGAGGAATTAATATACCTTTAATAGGCCGAGTAAACCTACCAATGGGTTCTAAAAAATATAGTTATGGTGTTTATGAACTTGATAATACAACACTTATAGTTTCCAATGGATTAGGTACTAATGAAACTAAATTTAGGTTTATGAATACACCTTCAATTAATTTTTATCGCATAGTAAAATGAGATATTTCTATCTCATTTTTAATTGCTTGTTGAACCAAAACCGCCTACTCTTTCACCTTCAGCAGTATCATTATCAGTAATCAAATATTTTTGGAAAACAGCTTGACCAATTGCATCACCTTTTTTAATTACAGTATCTTCATCCTTAACATTATAAAAGGCAAACATTATATGTCCATCATTATCCGGATTACCATAATAATCTTTATCAATTACACCAACGCTATTGGCAAGTATCAATCCTTTTTTCTTTGGATTAGAACTTCTATTATAAAGCATTAATACTTCATCATCTTCCATATATGCTTTTAATCCTGTTTTAATTAATGTAGGTGCATCACCTTTTTTAAAACTTGGAACAACTACATCCTCAGCTGCTTCAATATCATATCCTGCAGAATATTTAGTCTTTCTAACAGGTAAATTAATTTCTTTATCTTCAAAACCTTTTGCTATTTCAAAACCTCTCATATCAATTCTCCATTCTTTATATATTATATCAAAAATGTCATAGCAATTTCAATAATTATCTAAATCCACCGCCATGTGATCCACTTGAAGAATGTCCACCACTAGAAAAGCTTGAACCTCCTCCACCAGAATAAGAACTATGTCCACTATAATTTCCACCACCTGATGCATAACTCCTTGCGGTAGCTCTATTATATCCTATTGAATAATTCCTATATATATCTGCCGCGATTAAAGATGAAGCAACATAATTATAATCACTTATACTATTTTTAAATTCTGGATATAATTTACTGAATTGCTCAGATACTTTATCTGCAATACCAAGTAATTCCGCAAACATTAAATACTCATCCCATAAATGAACTTCTATAAATTTCTTTTCATCAATAGAAGTATCTAATAAGAATTTTTTAAGACCAGCTAGTCTCATAGCTTCTTCTTTTAATGATAAACTGTAATGTTCCTCATCAACTTTTCTAGCTCTTTTGAAAAATCTTCCCTTTTTTTCATCTACAGCATAGATAAGCCCTTTTGAATAAAGTCTTTTTGTTACTACCTTATCTATTTTATTAAACCATGAATTTATTCTGTCATAATTATACTTACACCAATTTTCAAATTCTTTTTTCTCTAATATACGATTTTTTCCAGCTGCACTTTCTAGTATTCTATATAATTCTTCTTCTAATTGGTCGTCTGGTTTTTTGAATTTATTAAAATCAACCACGTAATTATCATCTTTAAAGCTAAATTCCTTATTACCTTCTTTAATATTGATATTAATATTTTTAAACCATTTAAGAAGTAATCCACCTATTAGACCAGTACGTATAGTAGATTCTGTTGAAATACTATATTTACGTGCTAAAAAATATGCATAGAATATATCTTTATCACAAGGAATTTCTCTAAACATATCTATATTTTTTAAAAGCTTACCACCATCATAAACAGTATTATCATCTCTTATAATTAAATATGCAATAAGTCCAAGTAAAATTAACCAAGTATATGGATTTGCAATAAGTATTAAAACAATGATAACTCCACCAATTAAAAGATAATCAGATTTATCATCTTTTAACTTTTCATAGGCTTCAAAAGCATCATCATATACCTCATCAAAAGATTTATTACTCAATTTATTTGTATAAAATTGATTAGATTCAAATCTTAAAAGAGTTGATACATATTGACTAGAATTCATTGCTGAGCTTGTCTCAATAACTACTTTACCATCTTCTATAGTAGTGGTTCCATTATGACCAAATCCCCATATTTTTATATTATCTTTAATACTAAATGGAATATCAGAATATATAGATACCTTTGCATGTCCTATATATTGATTCATATCTATAAAAGTAAAATATATACCCTGTGTATCTGTATATTGAGTTACAAAATCAGTTATATCATAAGTTAATGTATATGTTCTATCTCCATATTTACTTATTCCAAAACAAAGTTCTAAACCATCTTTTGTTATATTAATACCACTTTTATATGATTTTTCTATAAATGTCGCATTAGTATTCCAATTATTTAGTGATTCATAAGTATATCCTGTATCATCAGTTACAGTAAAATTTAAAATTTTAGATATACCTAAATCACTATATGGTTTATAGCCTTCAGTTCCTTGATATATTTCTACTTCCCAAACTTCTTTTATATGAGCAGTACCATCACTATCTATATAAATATCCATATCGATATCTTTTATAGCAGCTGATACACTAGGAATATAAAATATAACAATAGATAATATAAATAATATAAAATATCTAATTAATTTCATATAGAATCCCCTTCTTAAAACTATTTGACAATGAAATATCCATCATCAAATATACTAGCTACATCAACACCATTATCCATTAAATATTGAATTGCTACACCAGTTAAACATCTAAATCTATTTTCTTTCTAAAACACATACATTTTCAACATGATATGTCTTTGGAAACATATCAACAGGAATTATTTTTTTAATATCATACTTTTCTTTTAACAAATTTATATCTCTTGCTAAAGTTACTGGATCACATGATACATAAACAATCTTATTTAAAGATGCATTCATTAAATAATTTATAACTTCCTTATCTAATCCAGCTCTTGGTGGATCTACAACAACTTTATTAGGCTTATAATCTAGATTATTAATAATTTTTGAATCCCCTGCTATAAAAGATATATTATCAATATTATTAAGTTTCTTATTATATTCTGCATCTTTAATCGCATATTCATTTATTTCTATTCCAAGCACTTTTCCTGCAAATTTACTTACATATAAACCAATTGTTCCAGTTCCACAATATAAATCTAGAAGTATATCTTCTTTATTTAAATCCAAATTTTCTAAAACTAAATCATATAATTTTTTTACTTGATATTTATTAACTTGAAAGAATGATGATGGAGATATTTTATATTTAAAATCTCCTATCTCATCAATAATATAATCTTCACCTTTCAATACCTTAAATTTTCCATTAAAGTATTTAATAACATTACAATCAAATTGTGTAATATCTATATCTTTATCATTTTTTAGGAAAAATATTACCATATTTCCATATTTTGCTTCTCTTATAACCACTTCATTAATATTAGTTAAATCTAAATTATTAATGATTTTTATATAATTATTTACCTTATCAGACACTAAATAACAACTATCAATATTAATAATATCGTGACTATTCTTTTTATATAAACCCAATTTATTAGAAACCTTTAAAGTTATTTTATCTCTATAAGCATATTCCATGTCACAAGGAATGATATTACTTACATTATCCACATTCGCGAATTTATGCATGATATCCTTAACTTTAGCTTCTTTATACAAAGCTTCATCTTTATAAGTTATATGCATAAGATCACATCCACCACATTCCAAATAATATGGACATATAGGTTTAATTCTACCATCGCTTGTTTTTATATATTTATTTACTTTACCAACATTATATTTCTTTTTTGTTTCTATAATATCAATATCTACTACTTCATCTTTCAAAGTATTCGGAATAAAGGTAACTTTATCAGTAACCGCGATTCCCCTTCCTTGATGATCTAATCTATCTATTTTTACTTCCATAGTATCACCAAATTAATTTTAACATATTTTAACAAAATAAAATAGAGCACAAAGCTCTATTTTCCATTTAATATAACATCTTTATCGATAATATATTCTCTTGTTATTTCTTTTTCCAATTGACCATTTTTTATCGTATACATTGCTTTATTAACCTTGTCATCCAAAACTTCATAAAGCATTATATAATCTTTGCCAATTTCATATGTAAGTATTTGGTTCGTAGTTGTTCTTCTAATTTTAGTATTGTTTGACCATTCAAACGTTTCAATTAATTTACTATCTAAACTAATCAAAACTAGACTAGCCGTATTCTTCTCTTCGTACAAGTTATCATCTAATTTAGACTTTACTTCTACCAAGATATAATCTTTATCAAATTGATGTGGTATTACTTCATATTCTTTTAATTTATATTCAGTATCTTTTACAATACTATATAAATCAACTGTAGTAACACGTTTATCGTTTAAATAAAGATCTAATTTAGCTAAAATACTATTATTAATATCTAATTCTTTATATAAATAGGAAACATTATATATTTTATCTTCAATAGTTATTTCTTTGCTGGCTGTATATGTTATTTTCATTTTATCTGAAGAATTAGATTTGCCCTTAAATATGAAAAAGCATAATAAAGATCCAACAACAAGTATTAAAATAGCAATCGCGATAATCTTAGCCTTTTTACTACCCACTACTCTACCTCCTAATTAAATTATACCACAATAAAAAAAATTATAAAATTTTAATATATTCACATAATAATTATGGTGATGTATACGAAATACATAGAGTTATTAAAAAGAGAAACAAATTATAATAAAGATATTATATATCGTGAAAAAAACGTTCGTGGTAAAAAAATATATATAATTTTTAGTGAATCTTTGACAGATGGTTCTTCAATAAGTGAATATATTATTAAAAGTTTAGATGAAATTAAAAAAGATAAAAAAGCTATAATAAATGATATATATAATTTTAAAGTAATAGAAATTAATACCTATGATGAAATAGTAGAATATATTAATAACGGATTTACAATAATACTTTCAAAGAATTATATATTTGCTCTTGAAACTAAAAACAAGTCTAAAAGAAGTATAGATATACCGAAAGGTGAAAATACAATAAGAGGAGCGAAAGATGCATTCACAGAAGACTTTCAAACAAATATTTATTTAATTAAAAAAAGAATTAAAAATAAAAACCTGTGGATTAAAGAATATAAAGTAGGAAACTATACAAAAACTACTGTGGATATTTTATATATAAATGGTAAAGTGGATAATAAAATACTAAAAACAATTAATGAAAAACTTGAGAATGCCAATATAGATGGAATATTAAATAGTGGCGCGATTAAAAGTATCATAGGAGAATCAAACATTAATCCTATGCCCACCACAATAACAACAGAAAGACCAGATAGAGTATCAAAAGAATTATTAAAAGGAAAAATCGCGATTATCGTAGATAATGATCCATATGTATTAATAGTACCTGCTTTTTTAAATGATTTTTTTAAAACAACAGAAGATTATTCTGAGAAAAATATTAACAGTAGTTTAACCAGAATATTAAGATACTTATCTTTTTACATAGCCTTATTTACTCCTGCTTTATATATTGCACTTATAACATATAACCAAGAAATGTTACCTACAGAATTTTTAGTTAATTTTGCAATGCAAAGAAGCACAGTTCCATTCCCCGCATTTTTTGAAGCTTTTATGATGATAACATGCTTTGAAATACTTAGAGAAAGCGATATAAGAAGTTCAGGATTTGTAGGAAGTTCCTTATCAATAGTCGGAGCTTTAATATTAGGTGAAGCTGCCGTAAGTGCAGGAATAGTATCTCCCATTATGATAATAGTAGTCGCCTTAACTGCAATATCTTCTCTTCCGTTTAGTGAATACGAATTAGTAAACGGCCTTAGATGGTACCGTATACTATTTATGATAGGCGCCTCCACTCTTGGAATGATAGGAATAGTTTATGCATTTATATATTTCATAATCAATTTATCTGCAACTAATCTATTTGGCAAACCTTATTTAATGCCATTTGTACCTACAAACTTTAAAAGCTTAAAAGATAGCATCATCAGAATAAATAGAAAGGAATAAATATGAAAATAAAACTAATTATTTTAATACCTTTACTTTTGTTTTTAACAGGCTGCTATAACTATAGAGAATTAAATGATTTAGGTATTACTACTGCAATATATATTAAAAAAGATAAATTATATGAATTAACTATTGAAGTTTTAAAAACCGAAAAAGAAGATTCTAAAGAGGGGGATATGCCTAAACCAGTTATATTTAAATCCAGTGGCACAACTATTCAAGAAGCACTTAGAAATACAATACTAAAATCTCCAAAAAGATTATATGCGCATCATATGCAAGTTTTAATAATTGATGAAAATCTAGCTAAAGAAGGTATATCCGATATACTTGATTTGTTCTTTAGAGATCCAGAATCACGAAAACAATTTTTTGTAGTAGTTTCTAAAGATGATGAAATATTAGAAACTGATAGTAATCTTACTGATACAAATTCCAAAAGTATGTATGAAAGAATAATCGCGAATAAAAATTTCCTAGGAAATATTGTTCCAGTAACTTTTACAAATCTTTTATCAAAATATTTAAATCCTAATATTGAAATAGTACTTCCAAGCATTAATATCAAAGATGATGAGATAGTTTTCAATGAATCTGCTATCTTTAAAAAAGACAAGCTAATAGGTTATATATCAAACGAAGATACTATCTATCTAAATCTTATTTGTGGAAAAATAAAAGATACTGTTATAACTTCAAAAGATAAAAATTACATCACAGTAGAAATAAATGAGGCTAAGACAAAATATAAAGTAGAAGATAACAAAATTGAAATAAAATTATCTTTAATCGGCAATATATCTGAAATAAATGAGCAAATAGATTTAATTAACCCTAATTCTATTAATCATATTGAAAATATATTTGAAGAAGAAATAAAAAATAATATTAATAACTTAATTAGAAAAATATCTGATTATGATACAGATATATTTGGATTTCAAGATATTTTTTATAAGTATAATAAAAATTTCAATGGTCTAAAGAATATAACTATAAATATATCAGTAAACATGAAATTGAAATATAAAGGAAATGGAGCATATGAATTATATGAAAGATAAAATCGATAAACTAGAATTTTGTTCTATGGTATTTATGCTTATAATGTCACCGTTTCTTGGAATGGGAATATATAACTTATTAAAATTTTCAAATAATGATGCAGTTATATCTATTTTTATTAGTTATATACTAAACATTATAATATTTTTAATATTTAAATATATATTTGACTATAAGCCAAAATTAGATTTAAATGAAAAACTAAATACTTTATTTAAAACAAAATATATTAAAATATCTTTAGCATTACTATTTTTTATTAATTTAACTGCCCTTTCATATAACATAAATAGTTTCATAATATCACAATTTTTATCCGAAACGCCTATCATATTTATAGTAATTATCTTATCAATATTAATAATATATATAAATAAAAAAGGAATTCAAATAATTTCAAGAGTTTCAACTTTTTTAGCACTTTTAAGTATAATATTAATTTTAATAGCTATATTTGGCAGTTACAGTACCTTTGATTTAACTAATATATTACCTATTTTGAAAGATAACATTAAATCCCCTTTACTAGGAAGTTTCTATACACTTACAATAAATAGCATATATATTTTTGTATTACTTATAATACCAAAAGAAAATATAAATAATAACCAAAAACTAAATAAATATATATTTATAACATCAAGTATTGTCTTTTTAATCTTTATAGCAATTACAACATACACAATATCAGTATTAGGAATTAATCTTGCTTTAATGTATCATTATCCTGCATATATAACGATGAAAGAAATAACCATATTTGGGTTCATTGATAAAATAGAAAATTTCATAATCATACATTGGATTTTTGAAATGTTTATAACATTAAGTTTAATAGTATATTTCATTTCAAAACTAACAAATATAAAACCTATAATAATAATTACGTTTAATATACTATTTCATATAACTATTTTTACAAATAGTACTAAATTTAATTATCTAGTTACTAAATATATTCCAATATCCAGCGTGTTAATAATTATTATAATGTTAATAATATCTATAAAAATAAAAAAGAGTTATAAAACTCTATAAAATTACAAACTTAATTATAATAAGTAATACTATCGCGATGAATAAAACACCTAATATAATCAAGAATTTAGTAGTTTTTTCATCACTTTCTGATATTTCATTTTCAGCATCTTCTAAATCCTTTTTCTTAAATCCTAAACTTGATGTAAAAAATGAATTATCCATATCACTTTCCATATTTTTCTTAGCGTCATCTAATATTTGTTTAATACTTGGACTAACAGCTGTATTTCCTGTAGATATTAAATCATCTAAAAGACCATCGCCTTCTTTAGAATTTAATAAATTAGTATTGTAAATTGTATTAATCAAATCTTTAACTTCTTCTTTATTTAATTGTTCTTTATTCGCATATGATTTACTACTTACTAACTCTTGTAGTGTTATTACTTGTGTATCTGCTAAACTTCTTACCTTATCTTCTTTAGGTTTTTCTTCTTTAGCTTTATAAATCATTTCATTAATATCGTGGCTGCTTTCTTCCACTTCTTCTTTCTCTAAAGACCTTACTGTATCTTGTTCAGGCTTAATAATTCTATAATCCCTAAGTTCATTATAAGAACTTCTTTTGTTAAGTAATTCTTTGATATCTTCCAAATTAATTTCCTTACCCACATCTAAACTGGCACTTTCAATATCTGAGTAGTCTTTATCATTATATAATTCATCATATAATTTTCCATGTTTATTAGTACGGCTTAATTCATTTGAATATTTTTCAGAATAACGTTCCAATCTACTAGACATCTTACCACCTTCTACTATAATGATATCACAAATACAAGTTTTTATAAACTATTTCCTTGCTTTTTTTCCTAATTTTGCCTATAATTAAATTGGAGGATGTATATGAAAAAAGTTACTGTAAATGAAAATTGTTTTGGCTGTGGATATTGCGCATCAGTATGTGAAAAATACTTTGAAATTCAAGATGACGGTTATTCACATGCAATTAAAGAAGAAATAGAAGAAGAAGATATTAAGGATGTACAATCAGCAGCTAGTGGATGTCCTGCAGGAGCAATCGAAATTTCAGAGGTTAATGAATCAAATGAAAAAGCAGCATAATTAATGCTGTTTTTTATTGCATAAACTATATAGTTTTTTTACTTCATGTGTAGTTAAATATCTATATTCACCAGACTTTAAACCATTTAAATTTAAAAAGGCAAAATTTTCTCTTTTTAATTTAATTACATTATATCCAATAGATTCAAACATCTTTTTAACTTGATGATATTTTCCTTCGTGAATAATTAGTTTTACATAACTAACATTATTTTTCTTATCTATTTTTTCTATTTTAGCATCTGCCTTCGCTGTTTTTCTTCCATCTATTACTACACCTTTGCATAACTTAATTAATTCTTCTTTACTTATAATTCCTTCTATTTTAGCTACATATACCTTTTCAATATTATTTGAAGGATGAATAAGTAAGTTAGTTAATTCACCATCATTAGTAAGCAACAAAACGCCGGTAGTATCATAATCTAGTCTACCTACAGGATATATTCTCTCCTCAATATCAATAAGATCAAGTACAGTTTTTCTTCCTAAATTATCATTAGTTGTAGTAACAACACTTCTTGGCTTATTTAATAAAACATATATCTTATTACTAGAACTAGCTAATGCTTTGCCATCTATTTCTATAGTGTCTTTGCCATCTACCTTATATCCCATTTCTAAAATAGTATTTCCATTTACTTTTACATGACCAGATCTAATAAGTTCTTCTGCTTTTCTTCTTGATGCATATCCAGCATTCGCGATAACTTTTTGTAATCTTTCCATAAAATCACCACTTAAAGTATATATTAAAAGTCTAAAAAAAGCAATTATATAAAAAGTAAACTAATGTAATAGAAATTATAAAGGCACATATATCCGCTAATAACCCATTTATTAGTGCATATCTACCATTTTTTATTCCTACAGCACCAAAATATACGGCTAAACAATATATAGTAGTATCAGTAGACCCCATCATCGTAGAAGCTAAAACTCCAGTATAACTATCTGGTCCAAACTTAGTTAAGATATTTGATAAAATAGCCAAGGTAGAACTCCCAGATACTGGCCTTAATATCATCAAAGGAATTATATCTTTAGGGATAATACTTAAATTAATTACCTTAAATAAAACATCAAATATCCCACTTGAAACTAAAATATTTATACATAATACCATACCAAGAAGCGTAGGAAATAAAGTTAATATTATACTAAAGCTTTCCTTCGCGCCAGAAACAAAATCATCATATATATTACATCTTTTATAAACGCCATATATTATTATTAAAAGTACTAAGAATGCCATTTACTTATCCTCCTAATAATTAAATTAATGATTATTCCACAAATTGAACCTAGTAATGACGCAATTATACAAATTGGTGTAATTGCATTTGGATTAGCACTACCATACATAAGTCTATAAGCAATTATAGTAGTTGGAATTAATGTAAATCCAGTAGTATTTAACACAAGAAAAGTTATCATGCTATCAGATGCGGTAGTAGAATTATCATTTAATTCCTTCATCGACTTTAAAGCTTTAATGCCCATAGGAGTTGCTGCATTCCCAAGACCAAACATATTCATAATAATATTAGAAGATATATATTCAAGTGATTTATGATTCTTAGGTATACTAGGAAATAAAAATTTTAGTAGAGGTCTTAAAAGTGACGCGAATTTCTTCAAAAGACCTGAAGTAAACGCGATATTCATAATCCCTAACCAAAGAGCCATGAGCGGAAATAAACCAGTTATAATATTAAAAGTATCTGACGCACTCTTTACGATAACATTTGACATATTAGCGAAATTTCCTGTAAATAAGGAAAAAATTACCCCTATTATTATAAAAAAGCCAAATATTAAACTAATCATATACCCTATATTTGAACTTACTTAACTTTAATTTTAATTTTTGCCAAAATGTTACCTTTTTATTTGTATTTTCATACGCATCTGTTTCAAACAATTTCTTGTCATTTAGATATACATATATCTTACCAACCTTGTTATCTATATAACTTGGCTTATATTCAATCATTATATTATCTTTGTTTTTAATATCTAAATCATACTTAAAAGAATCTAAAACATAGTATGATTTTTTATTTGTTAAATTAATAATAGATATATCACCCGGTTTTAATATTGTATAACTTGTATATTTATTGAATAACTTTTCATATGTTAGTTTATGTCTTTTATAATCATCACTATCATTTAAAGTTACAATAACTAAATTCATACCATTTGAAGAAGCAGTAGTAACAAGTGTCCTTTTAGAAAGTTTAGTATATCCCGTTTTCCCACCTGTTATTTTTTTATAACTATATAATAATTTGTTTTTATTTTTCCATTTATATGAATTTTTATTTGTTTTAACTACATGTGTCTTAGTAGAAGTTATTATCCTATAATCCATATTTTTCATAGCGTAACTAGTAAGTAATGCCATATCATATGCAGTTGAAATATTTCCACCATTATCATCTAAACCATTTGGATTATTATAAATAGAATTATTCATTCCTAATTCTTTTGCTTTCTTATTCATCATATCAACAAAATCTTCAACTGTTCCACCTAAATACTTAGCAATAGCAAACGCGGCATCATTACCACTTCTAAGCATTAATCCATAAACTAAATCTCTTAATGAAATATTTTCTCCTTCACTTATATATATTCCTGAACCATATGATTTATTTATTTCATCACCAATAATTACCACATCATCAAGTTTACCAGATTCGCACGCAAGAATAGCTGTCATTATCTTTGAAATAGACGCAACCGGTCTTTTTTCATGTATATTATCACTTTCCAATATCTGATTAGTGTCCATGTCATATGCAATCATACTAGATGCATATGCCCTACCAACAAATAAGAAAAATGCTATAAACGTTATTATCTTTTTCATATATTCACCAATAAATTATATGAAAAAAATGGATATTTAGTCCATTAATATTCAAAAAAACCATTAAGTTTATTAGTTATCTCTTCATTAATATCAGTGATATACCATTTTTTATTAGTAAGTACTAAATTAAATTCAATAGTATATTCTACCTTTTCTTTAGTACTAGCTAGTTTATCTAATTCATAATTAATATATTCTTCTTCATTTTCAAATTCACTTTTATGTTCCCTAGCCTCTTTTAATGTTTTATAATAGTCTTTTACCATTATAGTAGTTGTTACTTTAGCTTTATTACCATTAATTTCATCATCTTTTATTTTATATGTTAGTGTTTTATATTGTTCTTTCATTATTTCCTTATATTTTTCTTTCTGCATATCATTATATTTTTCATCTATCGAATTGTTAAGATCTTTTATCACCTCTTCGGATAAAGTTTGATAATTATATAAAAAATCTTCTGTTGCAGTTATTGGGGTGTTTTTTAAAAAACTACACCCTGTTAATAATAAAATAAATAAAGCTATAAATAATTTGCGCATAATATCACCATTAATAGTATAACCAAATTATATAAATTTAAACAAAAAAAGACATAAAGTCTTTTTAATATTCACAGTTACCTGGAGTTCTTGGATATGGTATTACATCTCTGATGTTTTCTACACCAGTTAGATACATTATTAATCTTTCAAATCCCAAACCAAATCCAGAATGATAACATCCACCAAATCTTCTTAGATTCATATACCAATCAACTGTGGAAATTGCAACGCCCATTTCTTTAGCGCGAGCCATAATTTTATCATAATCGTCTTCTCTTTGAGAACCACCCATAAGTTCACCTGCTCCAGGAACTTCTAAGTCTACAGCAGCAACAGTCGTGCCATCTGTATTTTCCTTCATATACCAAGCCTTTATATCTTTAGGCCAATCAGTAATGAATACTGGTCCATCAAAATGTTCAGTTATATATTTTTCATGTTCCTTAGCAATATCTTCACCATATTCTGGAACAAATTCAAATTTAACACCAGATTCTTTTAAAAGCGTAATTGCATCATGATGAGTTATTCTAGTAAATTTAGAATTTAATAACTTAGTTAACTTATCTTTTAATGTATTATCAACAAATTTAGTTAAGAAATCTATTTCAGTTTCACATCTATCAAGTACATACTTAACGATATATTTAAGCATATCTTCTTCGATATCCATTAACCCGTTTAAATCACAAAAAGCAATTTCTGGCTCAATCATCCAAAATTCATTAGCGTGTGTTTTAGTATTTGAATTTTCTGTTCTAAATGTTGGACCAAATGTATAAATCTTTTTATATGCTAATGCGAAAGTTTCACCTTGTAATTGACCACTTCCTGTTATAAATGTTGGTTTATTAAATAAATCTTCTTTGAAATCAACTTTACCATCTACTTTTTTTGGATTGTTAATATCTAAAGTAGTAACTTTAAACATTTGATCAGGATCTTCACATGCAGCGGTTGTTAAAAGTGGTGTATGCACATATAAATAATTATTATTTTGGAAATATTCATGTATTGCCATAGCAGCTACACTTCTTATTCTAAATACCGCTTGGAATAAGTTTGTTCTTGGTCTTAAATAAGCTTGTTCTCTTAAAAATTCATTGCTATGTCTTTTTGGTTGCATAGGATAATCTTCAGAACAATCACCCTCTAATTTAATAGATTTAACTGATATTTCATAATCTTGGCCACTTCCTTGCGATTTAATTAAAGTACCTACTACTGTAATTGCAGAACCAATATGAAATTTTTGAATTTCTTCAAAATCTTTTAATTTATTATCATATACTAATTGAATGTGTTTAAAACATGTTCCATCAGAAAAATCAATAAAACCAAATTCTTTTTGTTTTCTATGATTTCTAATCCATCCTTGTAATGTAATATCTTCATCTAAATATTCTTCTAATCTTTCGTATAACTCTTTTAAATCCATAATATCCCTCCTATAAACAAAAAAAGAATGGTATAAGGAGTCATATAGACGGTACCATCCTTTGTTTATCTCATAATTATAACGGTTATACCGGCATGACCTACTAAATTCAATCACGCATTCCGTGGTGTTATTCATATATACTAATTATCAGTTTACACCAAACACTGACTCTCTTTAAATATCATATATATTACTTCTCCACATCAACAATTTATATATCAATTATATACTTTAAATATATTTTAGTCAATTATTTAACGTCTATTCTTTCAAAAAGTAGACCAATATCATTTAATTTAATATCACCACTTAATATAACTTCATTCCATCCATTTTCTTCTATACCTAATAATGATTTTATTCTATCAGTTGTATCTGGAATAAATGGTCTTAACAAGTTAGATAAGTTAGCTATCATATACATACAAGTATATGTTGTATTATTAAATGCATCAATATCTTCTTTAACTTGAATCCATGGTGTACTATTATCATAGAATTTATTTGCTTCTGATACATAATCAAATACCTTATCTAAAGCAGCTCTAAGTTCACCAGCTTCAATTAATTTAGCTACTTCACTATATGTATCTTTAGTTAGTTTAATGATATCTTCATTAATTATACCCTCTTTAACAATACCATCAAATTTCTTGTTAATAAATGATACGTTTCTATTAATAAAGTTACCAAGTCCACCAACTAAAAATTTATTGTGAGCCAAAATAAGATCATTTTCAGAGAAGTTAGAATCCTTCTTTTCAGGACCATTCGCGATCATGAAATATCTTACTGTATCTTTACCAAATTTATCAATTATATCATTAATAGTAATTAAGTTACCTTTACTCTTACTCATCTTTTCATCAGACATATTCATGAATTCACAAGAAATAATATGTGTTGGTAAACTCATACCTTCTCCAATAGCTTTTAAAATAGCTGGGAAAATTATTGTATGGAAAGGAATATTATCCTTACCAATTGAATAATAACTAATTAAATTAGGATCAGTTATAAAATCTTTAAAACTTTCTCCACGACTTTCTAGTACTCTTTCACAAGTAGTAATATATCCTAATACTGCTTCAATCCATACATAAATTCTTTTATCCTCATAACCATCTACAGGTATTTTAATTCCCCAATCAAGTTGACGAGTTGCAGCCCTATCAATTAAACCCATAGCCAAGAATTTTTTAGATTCATTTAAAGCATTCTTTCTCCAAATAGATTCTCTTTCTTTAATTAATTCTTCGATATCTTTTTGGAATTTAGATAACTCTAAATACAAATGTTTATTCTTTCTAGGTTCTGGAGTTGATCCACAAGTTGCACATCTTCTATCTTTTAGTTCATTAGATTCTAATGAAGCAAGACAACTATCACATTGATCTCCTTTAGCTTCTCCACCACAATGTGGGCAAATTCCTATTATTTCCCTATCAGATAAGAACTTATCACATTTAGGACAATAATCTTGAACTTCTTCTTTTTCATAAATATTTCCATTATCATACATTTCTTTAAAGTATTTCATTACTTTTTCTTTATGATAATCTGATTCAGTTGATGTATACATATCATAAGAAAAACCAGCTTTTTCTAAACTTTTAACATCCTCATTATGATAATACATAGCTATCTCAGCAGGTGTTTTACCTTCTTTTTTAGCTCGTTCTGTAATAGGAGTACCATGACAATCACTACCACTTACATAAACTACATTATCACCATTCATACGATAGTAACGTGCAATAACATCACCCGGAAGTAATGCAACTAAATGACCAATATGTAATAGATAATTTGCATAAGGCCAAGCTCCTGTAACTAAAATATTTCTCTTCATAATATCCTCCTTAAAATAAAAAAACTCTCAGCATAAAGCTAAGAGGCGAATTACCGCGGTACCACTCTTGTTTAGGCATAAGCCTAATCTCATATGTAATAACGTACATAACCCGTAATAAGCTAAATATTCACTTATTAACCTCCAAGACCATGTTCGAATACTTACTACATCCTCCATCACACCAACAGGAGTTCTCTTTATGCTTTAAGTAATCTACTCTTCTCTTCACCGGTTTTGCTAGTAATATTTTATACCATATTCATAAAAAAGTAAACAAAAAACTCACATAAGTGAGTTAATTTCAATCTGGTGGAGAATGTGGGACTCGAACCCGCGACCCCCTGCGTGCAGGGCAGGTGCTCTGAGCCAACTGAGCTAATTCCCCAACTGACATAATAGATTATATCAATCATTTTTATTAATGTCAATATTTTATTGAAAAAAAATAGGCTTTTAGCCTATTTCTTTTTAGATTCCTTAACTGTTTCAATTACTTTTTTAGCATCAACACCTTCAAAAGCTTTTAAAACTTCAATTGGAATAGCAAATATAATCGTATTTGATTGATCTGATGATAAATCATTTAATGTAGCTAAAGTTCTTAAATGTAGCGCTCCTGGAGTAGAACCCATAACAGTTGCAGCTTTTGCTAAGTTATTAGCAGCTTCAACTTCACCTTCAGCTTTAGTAATAACTGCAGCTTTTTCTCTTTCAGCTTCAGCAACTTTAGCGATAACTCTCTTCATTTCTTCAGGTAATGTAATTTCTTTTAATTCAACATTTTCAACTTTAATTCCCCATGGGTCAGTAGCTTCATCAATTATTTTACAAATTTGTGTAGCTATTTTTTCTCTTGAAGATAAAAGTTCATCTAATGATACAGAACCAACAGCATTACGCATAGTAGTTTGTGCAAGTTGACTAACAGCATATTTAAAGTTTTCAACTTCAAGAATAGCTTTAGCTGCATCGAATACTTTATAGTAAATAACTGCATTGATTCTAACTGAAACGTTATCACCTGTAATCGCATCTTGTTCTGGAACGTCTACAGCTTTAGTTCTTATATCAACCTTTGCACATGATTGGAATATTGGTAAAATTATGTTCCATCCTGGATTCATAACACCACTATATTTACCTAATGTAAACTTAATTCCCCTTTCATATTGATTTACTTGTTTAATTGAAATTAATAAAACAAATACAATTACGCCTATTATAAACCACATATCTATACCTCCTATAAATATTATACAACATTTTTAATAAATAGTATAATATTTATATAATATCTATGCAATTATGGTATAATTATAATGGAGGGTTAATATGAGAGATAAAAAAAACATCAAGAAAGATAAAAAAGGGATATTTACTAAACTTAAAAATGTATTTAAAGGATCTACAAAAGAGACTAACAATCGTCCTATGGTAATTTCGTTTGTTTTAGGACTTGCTATTGGACTAATTGTTATGGCTTGTTTTATACCAGAAAGGATTGCTAAATTATCAAATGGTGAAGAGGTAATTGTATCTATAAATGAAAATAGTATTACAGCTAATGATTTATATAAGGATATGAAAGAAGAATATTCAATGGATTTACTTCTTAACAAAGTTGATAATGTAATATTAACTTCATTATATCCAGAAAATAATGATATGAAAGTTGAAGTAAATAAAATGGCAGATTACTATATATCTATGTATGAATCATATTATGGATATACAGAAGAAAAGTTCTTAGAAGCAAACAACTTCAAAAATAAAGAAGATTTTTTAAAAACTTTAACATTGGAATATAGAAGAAATGAATATTACAATGAATATCTAAAGAAACAAATTACAGATAATGAAATCGAAAAATACTATAATGAAAATATATTTGGTGATATCGAAACTAAATATATCTTAGTTGATAGCACTAAAGAAAATTCTAAGGAACTAGCAGAAAAAATTATTAATAGACTTAAAAATAATGAAAAATATGAAGATATAATAAAACATTATGGTGATAGAATAACATCAAAAGATTTGGGATTCGTAACATACGAAAATGATTTAAGTGATGCTTTCATAACTGAATTAATTAAACTAAATGATGGCGAATATACAAAAACAGCATTAGAAGAAAATAATAAATACTATATTATATTCAGAATTTCTTCAAAAGATAAAAAAGCATTAGAAGAAGTTAAAGATGATATAATTAATAAAATAGTTGAAAATAAGAAAAAAGAAAATGATAAATCTTATTTCCAAGCTTTAATAGAACTTAGAAAATCAAACAACGTTAAATTTGGTGATACAGATTTAGCAAAAAAATATGAAGAATACATTAAACAATATGAAAATTAAAAACGACATATAAATGTCGTTTTTTTAATCTCTTATTTTTGCATTTAATTTAGAACATACGTCTTCGATTATTTTATTAAATAAAGGCATTACTTCTTCTTCAGTTAAAGTCTTATTTTGATCTAAAAATTCTAAAGAGTACGCAAGTGATTTTTCATTTTCACCTATATTAGTTCCAGTGTATAAATCAAATAATGTTATACCATTTAAAAGTCTTCCACCTGATTTTTTAATTACTTCTTCTATCATAGCAGAAGTTACACCCTTATCAACTACAAAAGCAACATCTTTAACCATTTTTAAATATTTAGGAATTTCTTTAAATGATATTCTAGATGATTTGTTTACTAATACATCATCTAAATTAATTTCACATACATAAACATCATCCTTACAAACATTAGGATGTAGTTTACCTATGATACCAATATTTTTTCCTTGCAAACTTATAACTGCGCTTTGACCTGGATGTAATTCTTTAGGAACATTTCCTTCTTTTATTGAATATCTTCCTTGATATCCCATATAGTCTAATAGTTCTTCAACTACACCTTTAATAGTATAGAAATCAACATTTGATGAATTAATATCTAAATAATATTTACCAGACATTAATAAAGCCAATTTTCTTGTTTCTTTATATTCAGATGATTCATTATAAAAACCTTTACCGATTTCAAAAATACATACATCCTTAATATTTCTAGCTTTATTATATTCGTATATTTCTTTTAATGAATAAAGTAGTGAATATCTTAATGTTTTTCTATCTTCACTCATTGGGTCGGCTAAATTTATATGTGTAAATTCATCTAATGTATATTTATGAACTTCACTTTCTGGAATTAATGTATATGACAAAGCTTCATCAAGCCCTAATGAAATCATCTTATTTTTTATTTGACGAATATCTTTATTATATTTACCTTCTTTTAATGGTAATACAAGTTTAGTGCCTTCGATTTTATCCATACCATAAAATCTACCAACTTCTTCAATCAAATCCTCTTTTATTGATATATCTAATCTATGAGAAGGTATTTCAACTTCAAAAACATTATTATTTACCTTAGTTTTAAAAGCAAGTCTTTCAAATATATCTAATACTTCATCACTAGTTATATTAATTCCTAGTACACTATTGATTTTATCTAAACTTACTTCAACTTTCTTAGTAGACATATCAACATTTTTATATTCTACCATGCCACCAACTATAGTTGCATCAGCATATTTTTCAAGTAAGTTTGCGCATCTTTCAATAGCCATATAAGTTCTATTAGGATCAATTCCTTTTTCGAATCTATTTGAAGCTTCACTTCTTAATACTTTCTTAGCAGTTTTTCTTATTTTAACACTATCGAAAATAGCTGATTCAATCAAAATATTTGTAGTATCTTCTCTAATTTCAGTTGAAAGTCCACCCATAATACCAGCTAAACCAACAGCTTTTGTACCATCAGTGATTACTATATCTTCACTAGTTAATGTTCTTTCTTCATTATCTAAAGTAGTTAGTTTTTCACCATCATTAGCCATTCTAACTACTATTTTATTGCCTAATAAGTCATTATCATAGAAATGCAAAGGTTGTCCTAATTCTAGCATTACATAATTTGAAATATCAACAACATTATTAATCGGTCTTATACCTGAAGCAATAAGTCTATTTTTAATAAATTCTGGACTTTCTTTTACTTTAACATTCTTAACTTGCTTAGCCAAGAATAACGTACAATTATCAGTATCAACACCTACTTCGAAATTGATATTTCCTGATTCACTATGTGATAAATCGACATCCTTAACTTTTTTATTATATAAAGCCCCTACTTCATAAGCCATACCAAGTATACTTAATAAATCGCCTCTATTTGAAGTAAGTTCAAAATCGATTACTTCATCATCAAGACCCAAATATTTAATTGGATCTTCTCCTATTTTTGCATCATCGCCAAGTTCAATGATACCCTTATAGTCTTCTTCTTTTAAGAATTTAGAATCAATACCAAGTTCACTTTTAGCACATAACATACCATTTGAAGCACAGCCACGTATCATACCAGCTTTTATCTCACCACCTGGTAATTGAGCTCCTACTAAAGCAACAACTACATTAAGACCTTTGCGGCAATTTGGGGCACCGCAAACGATATCTAAAACTTCAGTACCAATATCTACTTTACATACATGTAAATGATCACTATCTGGATGATTTTCGCATTCAATAACATGACCTATAGTTAAATTAGTAGCTGGTATTAAGCTACCACATGAATCATATTCATTACCAATACTAGTCATATCTTCAGCTATCTTTTTGATAGTTATATTATCATCTAATTCGATATAATCTTTTAAAAATTTACGACTTAGCTTCATATTAATCATCCTTTCTAGAGAATTGTGTTAAAAATCTCTCATCATTACCATAAATAGTTCTAATATCTGTAATACCAAACTTAAACATAGCAAATCTATCCATACCTGTTCCAAATGCGAAACCTTGATATTTTTCTGGATCATAACCACACATTCTAAGAACATTAGGGTGTACCATTCCAGCGCCTAACACTTCAATCCAACCTGTTTGTTTGCATAAAGCACATCCTTTACCACCACATTTAAAGCATGTAACATCTACCTCAACACTTGGTTCAGTAAATGGGAAGAAACTTGGCCTAAATCTAACATTAGTTTTTTCTCCTAAGATTTTCTTAGAAAAAGTTTCTAATGTTCCTTTTAAATCAGCCATAGAAACATTCTCGTCTATTACAAGTCCTTCAATTTGCATAAATTGATGAGAATGAGTTGCATCATCATCGCGGCGATATACTTTCCCTGGGCATATTACTCTAATTGGCCCTTTTTCTTGATTGGCTTCCATAACACGAACTTGTCCTGTTGATGTTTGACTTCTTAGTAAATATCTTTCATATTCATTTTCTAAATAGAAAGTATCTTGCGCGTCACGAGCAGGATGTCCTAATGGTAAATTAAGTTTTTGGAAACAGTTTTCATCTGTTTCAATTTCAGGACCATCATATACTTCATATCCCATTGATACAAATAAATCTTCAAATTCTTCTTGAATTCGTGTCATTGGATGCTTAGAACCTCTTCTAACTCTTTTACTTGGTAAAGTAATATCAATCTTTTCAGATTCTAATTTTTTGTTCATCTCTTCATCCTGTAATTTAGATAATTTTTCTTCAAATAGTTCATTAAAGCAAGTTCTAACTTTATTAACAGCCATTCCATATGCTTTCTTATCAGATGCATCCTTAATTCCGTTTTGTAATTCAGTTATAATACCTTTTTTACCCATATATTCTTGCTTTAAATCATTTAAATCTTTTAAATTAGAAACTTGTTCTATCTTAGATTTAATGCTTTCACAAATGCTTACAACTTTTTCTTCCATAATATCCTCCTATAAATAAAAAAATATCTATAAATATAAGGGCGATTTATCGTGGTACCACCTTATTTCATAGATATCTATGCACTTTCTTTCTTAACGCGAATAACTCGGGATTAACCAGCTCATATATTGAAATTCATTATATATTAACATAAGTAACTCCCATCAATATTACTCTTTCTTTAATGTATCATATATAACTACTTAGATATACTCATTGCCTTTATCTAAAATGTTAACATTAAATTAAATTAATGTCAATTATAAATTAACAATATCTTTCCAATTCTTTGGAAAACCAATCTTTGATAGTATACTTTCAACAGGTATAATACTTACCTTATTATCCAAAACTTCGATTTCATATCCTATTTCATACATCATATTTCTAAATTCGTTATCATTAAGTAATGTTTTAAGCATAATTATCAGTGCGTATAAATCATTCTTACCATATTTATATCCATCTTCATCTTTTTCAATATTAAGTTTTTGATGTATTGGAAAATCAGGTATAGACTTTTGAGTTCTATAATCATATAAAATTTCTTCATGAGCACATAAGTTTCTGAAATTAGCTACAATTGATAAAAATAAAATCAATGTTGGTGGATCGATTCCATATATATCAGCTATATCTTTTTGATCTTCATATTTTAATATTGCATATAATTCAGAAACAATACCAAAAGATAATACCTTAACTAAAATCCACATAGGGATATATCCATATTTATTTATATAATGCATAGTTGCCGTATGCTTTTCCCCATTTACTCTAATTTGTCTTTTCATCTTGCTTATAACATCATTAACTTGTCTTCTTCTCAATGGATCTTGATTAAAATTATCAACATTTAAATAATCCTTCTCACGATAACCATATTTTTTAGATAATTGATAACTAATTATTGATTTTATATTATTTTCTACTATTAGTAAATTTTTGAAAAATATATTACGAATTCTTCTATCGAAATTAAATGTCGCGTATAACTCATCAAAAGTTGTTCCATCTATAAACGTATCACTACCTCTTTGTTTTATAAACATATGTCTATAACCGTTTATAAAAAAGTAATTTTCTTTTAGAAGAATCTTTTTAACCGCTTCTTCATCTTTAATAACAAGGCCACGTTCTTTTAGAATATCAACTTGTTCTTGTAGGTTTTTAAAAACTTTATTTGCCATATTATTCACCTATTTAATTATACCATATTTATTATTTAAAAAAAAGATAGTGATTATTCACTATCTAATAAATTTAAATGTTTTAATATAAATTTAGCTAACCCTTCGTCTTCAACCAATTTGATATATATCTTATCATTATTTTTAACTTCTTCTAATAAATAGAATTCTTCATTTAAATTTTCATTTTCATCAGCACCACAACAAACATAGAAATTTTCATTATTATAAATAGCTTGATGTAATATCATATATTTTTGATTATCTGTTGTTGTTATTATTTGATTAATTCTATTCTCCATTTTTATTCTCCTATCTTAAATTACCTTAAAACGTTATTAGTTTCTTCTTGACCTATTTGATCTCCAAAGTCTAAAACCATTGTATCTTCATTGATATCAAAGTCGAAGTTAAAACCACTTGGAAGTTCTTCAGTTGATTTAGTTTCTTCTACTGGAGTTTCTACTACATGATCAACATCTGGAACTTTATTATAAATCGGATCTTGAGCTTGTTGTACTTCCTCTGCTGGAGTTTCAACTACAGGATCAACATCTGGAACTTTATTATAAATTGGATCTTGAGCTTGTTGTACTTCTTCTACTGGAGTTTCAACCACTGGATCAACATCTGGAACTATATTATAAATTGGCTCTTGAACTTGTTGTACTTCTTCTGCTGGAGTTTCAACTACTTGATCAACATCTGGAACTATATTATACATAGTATCCATAGTAGGAGCTTCAATTTTCTCCTCATCTGAATTAACTTCAGTAAGAATATCTTCCTTTTGTTCTTCTAGAGGAATTTCTTCTATAGGTTCATCTAAATCCACATCTAATTCAGGCGCTGGCATTGGCGTAGCTGGATTAAATTCTGGAATAGCTACATCTAAATCAGGTATTTCATTTACTACTTCTTCTTTAGGTTGAGGAATAATATCTTCAACTTCTGGAGTAGGTTCTACTTTTGGAAATAAATCTTCAACAGTTGGAATATTTTCAACTGGAGTTTCTATTTCTGGCTCAGTCGTTTCAGGTACAACACTATTATTTTCTAAATTTTCAGTAACTTCTTCGATGGATTCAGTTTCAGGAATAACATTTTCTACAGGTTCAGATAATGAACTTGCTTCTTCAACTGGTGTTTCAACAGTTGGTGCTACTTCTTCTACTAAAGGAGCTACATCACTTACAACCTCATCTACATTAGTTTCTGGAGCTACACTAGTAAGAGATATATCGTCAAGTTGATTATTTTCAACGTTTGTTCTCTTTTCTATCGGTGTTAATAAAATAACAACTCCATCCTTATTCATTTTATCTCTTAACTCACTTAATTTTTCAGAAGCTTCTTTTCCGTTTGTAAATTCTTTAACTTCTATCATATTATCATAACTCCCTTGCTATTATATACACTATCATTTTACCACTTTTGAATAAGTTTTTCAACCATTTTATTGATATTTGGCGAAATAGCTAACAATGCCTTTTCTTATAGTTTTTGCCATTAAATCTAGATAATTTTCATTCTGCAATTTTTTTCTCTCAGAATAATTACTTATAAAACCCATCTCGACTAATACTCCAGGTATCGTAATCCTTTTATATAAATATCCATTTTCTATTTTCATAGCCTTTCTATTGGTTTTAAACCTTAATTTAAGCTCTTTTTGAATTATTTCAGCTATAATTTTATTATTACCATTAACATTATCATAAAATACTTGCGCACCTGACCACCTGCTATTTTTAGTCGCATTTAGATGCAATGATATATACATATCACACTTTGACTCATTTATTAACTTACTCCTTTTATATAAATCAGATCTTTTTCTATTCTTTGCTCCTTTTACTGATAAATCATAATCACCATCTCTTGTTAAAAATACTTTTCCACCATATTTTTCTAATTCTTGCTTTAATTTTTTTGCTGTGGATAAATTAATATTTTCTTCACTTACACCATAAAAAGCTCCCGGATCAGTCCCGCCGTGACCAGGATCTATATATATACACTTGCCATTTAAACTATTTAATGCCTTAGCGTAATCAAAAATAAAAAGCATTAATACGAATATGAAAAGCATTTTGAAGGCATATTTTTTCATAATCTCACCAATATATTTTATGATATAAAAAAATAATTATTGAATTAACAATAATTATTTAAAAATATTCCATGGTTTTCTATCAGGTGTATTTAATTTAAATTCCATCTTTTCTTTAGTTACAGGATGAGTAAATGATAAATAATACGCAAATAACGCGATTTGTTCACCAACCCTACTATTTTTATTATACTTTTGATCACCATATAATGGTAAATTTCTAGAAGAAAACTGCACTCTTATTTGATGTGATCTTCCTGTTTCCAAATCAATATCCACTAAAGACAAATCGTTTTTATACCCTATTAAACTATAATTTAATATTGATTCTTTTCCTTCATTACTTACTATAGTAATATTCTTTTTGCTATCTTTTAAAAGTTTATCTATAAGTTTTCCACCAGGAGCATATCCTTGCACTATGGCATAATATTTTTTCTTAAAAGTATGATTCCTAACTTGTTCCGATAATCTAGAAGCAGCTTTAGAAGTTTTAGCAAATACCATAACACCACCAACCGGTCTATCTAATCTGTGGACAAGTCCTAAATATACATTACCAGGTTTATTATATTTTTCTTTTAAATAATCTTTCAACATAGATAGTAAATCAGCGTCACCAGATTCGTCTTCCTGTACCGGTATATTAACAGGTTTTTCAACCACTAACAAATGATTATCTTCATAAATTATATTAATCATTACTACTCCATCTTCCATATATTCCGCATGGTAAAACCAAATTATCCCTTTTGATAGGTAATCCTACCTCACCACTTTCAACTATACCATTAGGGTGCTTTTTAAGTAAAGTTGTCTTTAAAATATTATCAAGTACTACACTAGAAATTCCAGTAGTATATGAATTTATCAAAAAGAATAATGGTTCATCACTTAAAATGTTTAAACACGCTTCAATAAGCGTATAAAGATTTTTTTCGAACTTCCATGTTTCTCCATTTGGTCCTCTACCATAACTTGGCGGATCCATTATAATAGCATCGTATTTATTTCCTCTTCTCGCCTCTCTTAAAACAAATTTAAGGCAATCGTCTACTATAAATCTGATAGAATTATTTTCAAGACCACTTAAATGCATATTTTCCTTAGCCCATTCAGTCATACCTTTAGATGCATCAACATGAACTACATCTGCACCTGCATATGAAGCAGCCATAGTAGCTCCACCTGTATACGCGAATAAATTAAGCACTTTTATTTTTCGGTTACTACTTTTAATTTTATTAATAATAAAATCCCAGTTAGTCGCTTGCTCTGGAAAAAGTCCAGTATGTTTAAAATTAGTTGGGCTCACTTTAAAAGATAAATCTTTATATTTTATAACCCAAAATTCATCTAACTTTTTCTTAAAATCCCAATAACCACCGCCTTTATTGCTGCGATGATAAAATCCATCAGGGTTTTTCCATAAGGCGTCATATTCTACTTCCCACATTGCTTGAGGGTCTGGTCTTCTCAATATTACATTTCCCCAACGTTCAAGTTTTTCGCCATTACCTGCATCTATACATTCATAATCTTTCCATTCATTACTTAATTTAAGCATATTAATCACCCCCTATAATTGTGTTTTAAATAAAGCTTCCTTAATACATATGAAATTAATCCTACAAGCGATAATAATAATATCATCCAAAATACAGAAACAACTATAGATTGATCTTTAACCATTAAAAATGGATATGGTCCTTCTACTATCATAAATATATTTAAAGGTATTAATACTAACCCATACAATATAGTAAAACTCATTCCTTTTATACTATCAGATTTTGTAAGTTTTCCTAAATCATCATAGAAAAAGAAACTTATCAAACTTATAATTGGACAAAGCAAATGATGATATAATATCGGTCCATCAAATAAAAGCATTGCAAAATCATAGTCATACATTGGTAATAATATAAATATTACTACAAAGCATGTTAGGGTTAAGCATATATTTGAAATATATTTAAATATAGAAACTAATCTAGGAACCTTTTTATTTATTCCCATAAATATTATGAAAATTAAAGATGCGATTAACGCGATAAAATTACTATCTTCAGTATAATACTCAAAATGTATTGTATTATATTCTGCAATTGAAAGTATAAAACCAATACACTCAAATATTATAAGTAGCATATTTAATGCTAGTGAAACTTCTCTTTTTTTCATAAAGCACCTCTTTATTCTTTTATTTTACAAGCTTATGCACAGTAAATGATATATCTTTATAAGGTTGATAAAAGTTTGATGTATTTTCATCTACCACCTTATATTGTTCCTTAATCCTATTTTTCAAATCAGATGAGTTTTCTTCTAAAACCCATATATTACCATGATAATCATCCAAAACTGATAAATCCTCAACTATATGCATATATGGATCAAAAGCCTTATAAGCTTCAAATGTCCAATATTCAGTACTTACATAATAAGCATTAATATTTTTTTCTCTCATACGTTCAGTTAAAGCACTCATAGATATTCTAGAATAAATTACTATATCATCATCTTTAATATTTTCTTTTAAATATGTTATAGCCTCATTATTTCTACTATCATATGATTCAGCAATACTAGAGTCCATTGTAGAGCAAGACATAACGAATATCAAAATTAATAATATTGTCAGAACATACTTATTCGCATTTGATAAAGTATCTGAGATATAAAATATCAATAAACCAGTTATGATAAGTAAATATCTAAAATACAATATCGGTGACGCGACTATAGAAATAATTAATGCGGCTAAAATAACTGCTAAATAAAATATTATGGCTTTTTTAGAAGCATCACTAAAACCATTTTTAAAAATTAAATATGCACTGTATATGTATAAAAACACACATCCAATGAATACAATCGTCATGTTAAAGTTACCAAGGAAATGTATAGTTATTAATTCCATTAATGTTCGTGGGAATGACAAAGTAATCCAAAAACCACCTGATACAGTTGCTAATTGAATAACGAAATATACTAACCAAGGTAAATATAGTAGTACTTGCACAACAGCGCAAATAATAAATTTCTTTAAATCATTTTTTCTAGTTTCTTTATTTTTAATTAAATATATAAATAACGCCAAATTAATAATGCCAGCAAGCATAAGTCCATAATAATGTGTATATGCTGTTGCTAAACTTGTAATCATAAATATAAAATAAGTGGATTTTGTAATATTATTTTTATAAATTCTATATGCATAAAACGCAAATATAGTCGCTAAAAGCATGCCTAAAGAATACATTCTAATTTCAGAAGTATATAAAGATACTACAGGAAGAAAATAAACTAAATATGAAAATATAAATCCTTTCTTTTCTCCAAAATCTTTTCTTATATGTGTATATCCAAATATTCCAAGTAAAACAAAGCATAACCAAGAAAATAATCTATAAAATAATATACTATTATTTCCGGCAATTAAATATATTAAATGTAAAAAGAAATAATATAATACCGGATGAACATCATGGCCTCCAATTACCCATATATCTTTAAAACTATGTGAAGCAATTCCTACAGAGTATGCCTCATCAAACCATAATGCTTCATGGAATAATGGCGCCAATAAGAAAATGCTTCCTAATACTAACAATATAATATGAATATGCTTTAATTTAACCTTACCCAACATACCAACACCTCAACTACTAATAATTATATCATAAAGATAATATTTTGTAATTCATTATATAAAGAAAAAAACCTTAAAAAGGTTTTATCTTAACGTTGTCTTAATGCCATCTTCCATATTTATTTTAGTTGGTATTATATATTTAGCATCAATTTTATTTGATATCAAATTTGTAATAACTTTCATAGCTCTAGATCCATCAAACCATAAAGGATTATCGCTGCGTGCTTTAATGGCATCTAGGGAAGTCACTAGCGCATCCCTATCATACTTATCACTCATATCTTTTGTAATCATATATGGTTGATTACTTGCTTCATATATAGTATTTTCAAGCAGTTCATAATTCGCGTTATTATACCAATATATGTGATCTCCGCCTGCTAATACTAAAATATCAGCTTTGAAATTCAAATCACCAATCAAACCATCTATATATGCATATACTTCATCAAAAGTACAAGTAGGAATATCCTGTCTTAAACTGTCAAATTTGCTTGTAACATCAACAACACCAAAATTGTAATACTTTTTTTCGATTATATTACCTTTATTGACTAATATTAATTCAATAGATCCGCCACCGCCAATAAAGATACAGATGTTTTTATCATATTTAATATTTTTATAACAACCAAGCGCAGTAAAAGATGCTTCATCTTCTTGAGATACCACTTGGACTTTCAAGTTATACTTACCATATATCAATTCGTTTACAGCATTTAACTCATCATCTGTTAAATTTCTAAAAATACTGCATCCATATATATGTATATCACTTGTATACTCAAATGCTTTTTCGATTACTTTATATAATTTTTCTAAATCATCCATAGAAATTTTTTTATCTTTATTATAATTCTTTTTAAACTCTATAGTAGTAGTCTTTTCATACAACAATTCTTCATCTTGATATACATGTACTTTAGTATTATTACTACCTATCTCAATTATTGCAAATTCTTTTTCCATATTTCCTCCTATTTAAGAATTAATTCTTTTCCTCTTTTAATTATTATTATATTAGAAACTACTGATAATAATAATATGAAATCAATTGCGGCAAATGTATGTACATATAAACTTTTGGTTCCGACATAACATTTATTTGGATTCTTCGATGAAAAATATACAATATCATTTTCTTTTTCTAGTTTTTTAACCATAGACGAAATATATTTAATACATGCATATTCTTTTTCATCATATTTAAAATAATACTTAGCGTCACATTTAAAATGTAGTTCAGCTTCACTTGTATTCGCATGGCATTTAACTTCTACATTTTCTGATGTAAGCATCTTATCTAAAGTAGATATCTTTACTATTTCAAATATAGTACAAATCATTGATATCACTAGAAGCATTAATGAAATTATAATAAAGACTCTGTATCTCTTCATGTTATATCATCCTCTATTTAATTATAACATAAAAAAAGCCAGTATAAACTGACTTTTTTGAAAATAATTATCTCTTTGAGAATTGTGGTGCACGACGAGCAGCTTTAAGTCCTGGTTTCTTTCTTTCTTTCATTCTTGGATCTCTAGTTATAAAACCAGCTCTTTTTAAAATTGTTCTATAGCTATCTTCGTTACCTTCATTTGCTTTATCATACTCTAATAAAGCTCTTGTAATACCTAAACGAATAGCACCAGTAGCTCCTGTAAAACCACCACCACTAACGTTTGCTTCGATATCAAATGTTTTTTCGTTATTTGTAGCAACTAATGGTTGCATTAAATCCATAACATTAGTTTCATAAGGGAAAAATTCTCTTACATCTCTACCATTAACAGTAATTTTTCCTTTTCCAGGAACCATTTTTACTCTTGCAACAGTAGATTTTCTACGACCTGTACCAGTATATACTTTCTTCATAATTCCCTCCTACTTAACTTCCATTTCTTTTGGTTGTTGTGCTGCATGTGGATGAGTTTCACCAGCGTATACGAATAATTTCTTATACATAGTTCTTCCTAATCTTCCTTTTGGAAGCATTCCTTTAACAGCTCTTTCAACCATTTCAACAGGATAATTTTCTCTCATTTCACGAGCAGTTCTTTCTCTTAAACCACCAGTGTATCCACTATGATTATAGTAGATTTTGTCATCTAATTTGTTTCCAGTTAAATTAACTTTAGAAGCATTGATAACAATAACATAATCTCCACAATCAACATGAGGTGTGAATGTAGGTTTATGTTTTCCACGAAGTACATGAGCACATTTAGTAGCTAAACGACCTAAATTAATATCAGTAGCGTCTATAACATACCAATCTCTCTTAACTTCTTCTTTCTTTTGCATATATGAATTTTTCATATTAAATTTTCCTTTCTCCATTACATTAAGCGGTGTCCCAAGCCGCTTCATGTGGGATAAAAATGTACCAGTATTAATTATATTAGAAAAAGTAAATAAAGTCAACAAAAATATACTATTTATGTGTAAAAAAGAGACATAAGTCTCTAATATTTAACATTGTTTAAATATAAACCTTCACTAGGAGCAGTTTTGCATGCTTTTTTTCTATCTTGTGAATCAAAAATCATATCAATATCAGAAATTTCAATCTTGTGTTCACCAACTGCAATCAAAGTTCCAACAATATTTCTTACCATATAACGCATAAAACCTGTACCAATAAATTTAATACTTAATATATCATTTTTTAAATCTATTGAAGCTTTAAATATTTGTCTTTCATAATTCTCTTTAATATCATCTGCTGCAGTAAAACTTTTAAAATTATGTACTCCAATAAATTTTTTAATAGCTTTTTTCATGCTTTTAATATCTAATGGCATATTATACTGATATATATAATCTTTTTCTATAGGATTATATTCACCTAAATTAATCTTATATATGTATTCTTTTGAAATAACATTAAACCTTGCGTGAAAATCTGAATCTACTACAGAAACTTTTTTAACATAAATTTCTTTTGGTATTAAACTATTTAATGCCATTTTTAATTTTTTAGGTGTGATATCAACATCAAGATCAAAATGAGCTTTTTGATTAATCGCGTGTACTCCTCTATCAGTTCTTCCAGATGCGACTATAGAAACTTTTTTATTTTCTATTTTAGCTAAAGCTTCTTCTAATTTATCTTGAACAGTATTCTTATTTGGTTGTTTTTGATAGCCATTAAATTTTGAGCCATCGTATGAAAATGTTACTAAATATCTCATATCATCACTGACCTTACAATCAATATAACAAGTAGGGATACATGAATAAATACCATATAGCTATCATATACTCCCCATGGATTTTGTCTAAAGTTTGTTCTTTTATTATAAATACTGAAAAGTCTCACTTCCATAGCATCTGCAAGGGTATCAGCTCTTTTAATCGTCAAAATAAACATAGGAACAATCAAAGCCTTAATAGCAACTAACTTATCCTTTATTTTAGAACTATTGTAATCAATCCCTCTGCATGCTTGTGATTTTAAAATCTTATTAGCTTCATCTAAAACAGTAGGTATAAATCTTAAAGCAATTGAAATGGATAAAGCCATTCTATTTACTGGAATATGAAATACTTTAAGCGGTGACAAAAACTTTTCCAATCCATAAGTTATTTCTGAAGGCGGAGTTGTTAATGTCAAAATACTTGTATATAAAACAAGTAATATAAGTCTAGACATCATTATCAAAGTAGTCTCAAAATATACATCCAATATTAAATTTAAAATAAAAGTAAAAAGTAATAGGAATCTTAATGATTTTATTGTTTTAAAAAAATATTTAACTGGAATATGTGAATTCATAATCATAAGTATAGCTAACGCAAATAAACACAAATTCATAAGCATACTATTCGCGAACAAACACATTCCTACAAATGTCATTGTACAAATTATTTTGGATAAAGGGTTCATTAAATGTACGTAACTACGTACAGGGTAATATTTACCAATCATTATATTATTTAGCATATCTATATATATCCTTTAATAAATCATTCAAATCATCCCTATATCCCATTTTAATTCCTTTATTTTTAAGTACTTTATATGAAAATTCAATTACTTTTGGAACAGGTAGATTAAATCTTTTTAGAACATCAGGATTTCCTAATGTATCATATTTATCACCTGTTAATATTACTTGACCATTATCTAATAAAACTACATAATCAGAAATACTATGAACAAAATCTATATCGTGCGATATAATGATAATCGTTTTATTATATCTATTTTTAAGTAATCGTATTAACTTAATTAAATTTTTCTTACTATCATAATCTAATCCTATTGTAGGTTCATCAAATACTATTATTTTAGGGTTAAAAACTAATATAGACGCAATAGCAACTTTTCTTTTCTCACCATTTGAAAGTTTAAATGGGTCTCTTTCAAGATAACTATCATCTAGTCCGACCATTTTTAAAGCATCACTTATACGTTTTTCCTTTTCTGAAATTCTATAATTAAAGCTTATTAGTCCAAACTCTATTTCTTTTTTTACTGTTAAATTAAAAAATTGTTCTTCTGGAAATTGAAATACAATTCCTACTTTCCTTCTTAATGCATTGATATTTTTAATACGACTTTTAGCGGATATTACATCTTTATCTACTATAACTTCACCTTTAGTAGGTACTAGAAGTGAATTCATAAGTTCTATTAATGTTGTTTTACCGGAACCAGATGTTCCTATAAGTGCATTTACTTTTCCTTCTTTAAAAGTCAAATTAATGTTTTTCAAAGCAACTTTTTTTAATGGAGTTTTATCATTATATACATATGTTACATTGTTATATTTTATTTCCATACTTTATTCACCAACTCATCCATATTTAATACAATATCATCTACTAAACCATAATATTTTAGTTTATAAGATAAATCTACAACAAATGGCAACTCCAAACCATTATTTTTAAATAACTTTTCTTTTCTTAACAATTCTTTAGTTGGGCCTTGATCTTTAATTTCTCCACCATTCATAACAATAATACTATCGCCAAATAATAATTCTTCAGAATTATGTGTAATATTAATAACAGTTAATCCTAAATTATTAAGATTAGTAAGTACATTAAGTACATCAGCACGCCTATTATTATCAATCATATCCATAGCTTCATCAAGTATCAATATTTTAGGTTTTAAAACTAGAGCAGAAGCTAGAGAAACTAATTCTTTTTGTCCTCCACTTAAACTATGTGGTTCTTTTTCCATTAACGATTCTATATCAAGTAATTTACCGATTTCTTTTACACGTTCTTTTATTTCCTTTTTATCATAATTCATATTTTCTAACGCAAAAGCAAGTTCATCCATAACCGTTTCTGCAACAAACTGATTATCAGGATTTTCAAAAACAATACCAATTCTACCTCTTATTTCTTTATAAGTTTCTTGTGACATTAAAACATTATCAATAATTATTTCACCTTCAGCTTTATAAAGACCAACAATCAATTTCATTAAAGTAGATTTACCTGATCCATTTGGACCTATTATAGATGTAAAACTACCCCTTTTAATATTTAAATTAAAATCTTTAAATATTTGTTTATCTTTATAACTAAAATTAACATTTTTAAATTCTATAATATTTTCCATATTATCACCTATATTTTTATTATACTATATTTGATATTACTTTAAAAGAAAAAAGTTACTTTAAGCAACTTTTCCATCATATATTGGTCTCGTTGGTATATTATATTTTTTAGCTATCTCATCATGCCTAGAAGGAGACTCTTTAACTAAAATAAACGGTGTAGAAGCTAAATGCAAAATTGCGTATGCTGGTGCTTCTATTATTGGAAGTTTTTCTTCGTTTACTTCCTCTAAAAATAGTTTTTCCTCTATATTGCTATTAGGAGTATATAATATATCTTCATCCTTTTCTTCATACGTTTCTTCTTTAACTATAGGTTTTATATCATCTTTCTTTTTAAATTGTTCCCTATATTTTCTTATAATAGATATTTGATTTATCTTATTAGTAAATTCAACACTTAATAATTGTTTTTCCTTTTCATCTGTTATCTCGTCTATAAGTGCCTTAATACGATTTATATATGCATCATCACTAGACTCATCCAGAAGCATTATATAGCTCCTTATTTGTCCTGCCATAATCTACCTCCTTTTTTGAGATTTATAAATAAAATTCATAGTTATTGATTCAGGCATAAATCTAAGGATTCTTTTAAAGAACCTAATTTTAAATCCTGGAACTATAACGTTTTTTCTTTCAAACATTTTTTTAATAGCATACTTAGCTACTTCATAACTTGTAAGTCCTTCCATATTAAAACTTACATTAGCCACTTTATTAAATTCAGTGTCTACAGGTCCTGGACATAATACGCCTACATAACAAGGACTTTTTTCTTTTTTAAGTTCATATTGAATAGCTCTAGTCAATCTCACAACATAAGATTTAGTCGCATAATAAGTTGCCATCATAGGTCCTGACATGAATCCGGCAATAGAAGCAACATTTAGTATATAACCATGTTTTTTCTTTTTAAAATCATTTAAAAATAATTTTGTAAGTGTATGTGTAGTCTTTACATTCAAATCAACCATATCAAGCTCTTTTTCTAAACTAGTAGATATAAACTCACCATATAGTCCAAATCCTGCATTATTAATTAAAACTTCAATATTTTCATTTTTAACTTTTTCATATAACTTCATACAATTATATGTAGAAGAAATATCCATAGGTATAATAGTAACACTAGTATGTAACGACTCTTTTAACTCTTCTAGTCTGTTCTTACGACGCGCGACTAAAATTAAATCATACCCTTTTTCACTTAGTATTCTTGCCATATCGCGTCCGATTCCACTACTCGCACCTGTTATCATAGCCTTCATATTACCACCCTATAATAATTATATAATAATATTTTATTTAAAACAATTATTAAAATAAAAAAATGGCATCATTGTTTAGTACCACCATTTTTATATCGAAGAGTAAATCTGTCATAAGCTTTTTCTTCATTTTTCAAATCATATTTTAACTTTTTACCAGTTAAATTATTCATATAATATTTAGTAAATTCTGGATTTCTTACTAATATAGGTCCGATTATATATGTTCCTATAAAATTTTTTATTCTAAAGCCATAATCAAACAAATTATACTCAATATTAGTATCACTCATATTATTGATAAAACCATATATTTTCTTATTAGTAACATGACTTTCTACTTGCACATCATGCATTTTCCTATCACCATGTTTAACCTCATAATCAAAAATTGATAATGCAGATATTTTTTTACTATCAGTAATAGTCTTACCAAATAAATCTAAAGTATTTCCAGTTACAAAGAAATGCTTTCCTGATTCTATATATTTTTTTATATCTTTAGTATATTTTTTTAAATTCTCTAAAGCAATTAATTCATTTCTTTCAGTTCCACTACCTATATATACTAAATCATAATCATCGAAATTTAATTCATCATTCAATGATAGATATAATATTTTGTGTTTAATCTTATTATCAGATAAAATCTTATCTATCATTTTTATATTTCCTGATTCACCATATAGGTTTAGTAAATCATGATATAAATACGCAATTATCATAATTTAACACCTCTTTTTTTAAGAATATCTAAATATTTATAATTTAAATCAAAATAAACTACGCAATATAATTTAGTATTTTTATAAGCATTATTAAATATAAAATCAAAAGATTCTTCTGGATCTATTACATATTTAAATTTCTTCTTATCGATACCAGCAAGTTCTAATCTAGTAGCAATATCATAAGCATATGATCCAATTAAAATAATTCTTTTAACTTCTTTTCTATTTAAAAGTTCAAAATTAACATCATACATCCATGATATATCCATCATATTATATCTTCCACTTATTCTAGTATATCCAATAACAACAGTCTTATCACCTTTTTGATTAGATATATAATTTAATGATTGATTATAAGAAATCGGTGTTTCATTTTTTGATAATAACATTGTAGTCTCAAAGCCATTATAATTAAAAGTATTAAGTCTCTTTACTTTCATAGATAAATTATTTAAAGCATCTATAACTTTATTCTTATCTACGCCATTACTGATAGCTAATGAATAACATGCCAAAGTGTTATAAACGTTATATAAGGCGTCATTTGCAATACTAATATTATCATTACCGATTAATACTCTATCGCCCTTTAAAACGGCTTCAAAATCGCATTTAGGCCTATTATAATCATTATTAGGACAAGTATAATATCCTAAATTACCATAATTGAAATATTTGAAATCTAATTTGCTGTTACATATAGGACAGTAACATACATCATAAGAATTTGTCATATTTTTAGTAGAATATTTATTTTTACTAACTCCATAATAAATTATCTTATTTTTCTTTCCTAGACTAAACATATTAACCAAAGGATCATCAGCATTTATTACTAATGTGGTTTCTTTTTTTATAGAATTATTAATGCCTTCAAATACTAATTCATGATGACCATTACGCGCTAATTGATCTCTTGATAAATTATTAATAATTAAATAATTAGGAGTTATATATTTGCTGATTACTTTAACAAATCTTTCATCAACTTCTAAAATTAATACATCAACTTTACTTTTACCATTTAACTTTGATGAATCAATTAAAGTAGTTAAAACACCACCACTTAAATTAGCACCTTTAATATTACATGCAACTTTATAATTACTATGTTTATATATTTCATAAAGGCAACCTGTTACACTAGTTTTACCAGTAGTTCCTGTTACAAATATAACCGTTTCAGTCATTTTAAAATGTTTAAATATATTCTTATTTAATTTAAGCGCAAAATCTCCAGGGAAAGTAGAACCTTTACCAGTCAAATGTAATATTTTATGAGATAGTTTTGCAAGTAAAATTATTATACCATTCATATACATCTTCACTTTCTAAAATTTATTATATCACAAATAATATCATTTAACATAAAAAAAAGATGCTATTTAGCATCTCCTTCAACTAATTCTAAAACAACTTCTAAAGCGTCATCGCCTTTTCTTTCAGTCATTTTTAAGATTCTTGTATAACCACCATTACGTTTTGCATAACGTTTAGCTAAATCATCAAAAACCTTTTTAACAGCTTCAGTATCATTTTGTAAGAAAGCTAATGCATTTCTTCTAGCTACTAAAGTTCCTTTTTTACCATATGAAATCATCTTATCAACAAATTTACGAGTTTCTTTAGCTCTTTCTTCAGTTGTTACGATTTTTTCATTCATGATAACACTCTTAGTCAAATTAGCTAGCATACTTCTTCTGTGTTTATTAGTACGTCCTAATTTTCTATAAGCCATAATAATCCTCCTTAACTACTAATCTTCGTCACGGAATCTAAGTCCCATATCTTTAATTTTATCC